>Ga0326727_10004935_pt1 | contig 38952 bp, 31 predicted proteins | sample MB2enrmetagenome_FD_207643 | JGI IMG/M metagenome (GOLD analysis project Ga0326727, IMG submission 207643) | Lab enriched peat soil microbial communities from McLean, Ithaca, NY, United States - MB29MY | ecosystem: Environmental > Terrestrial > Soil > Wetlands > Peat | place: USA: New York...
GCGTATTCCATGATGAATGAACCTTTGGCATCCGGGGTTGTGCCGTCGGAGTTCTTGAAGTTCTGCAGCCCAAGATAGCTGACCTTGAAAGGTGTGGCGCTGTCGCGCTCCTCGGCAACGGTCACCTCCAGATCGTCGTAAGTGGCGCCGGCTTCTTTCAGCTTGCGCCCGACTTCTTTCTGGATGGTTTCCGCAATAATTTCGCGCGGGCCTTGTCTGACTGCCGGGTGAGTTTCCTCCGCGCGGCTGGCATTTGCGGCGAAATGAAGCACCGCGCCGGCGATGAGAGTTGTTAGCCATGTTTTGGTTTTCATAAGTTTTCTCTTTCGTGTCATGATGGTTTGATTTGCCGCACCGGCTTGTAGCGAATATACAAACTGCGGTGGTTCCCGTTGAGGCCGGTGATTTGCAGAATGCCCATGCCACCGGCCCGGGTTTTGAAGATGAGTGTCTTGGGCAACTGATCATCCGGCGTATACTCGCCTCTGCCGGCGGGAGTGAATTCAAGCTTACCAATCGCCTCGCTCGCGGCTTGTGCGGTTAACGATTCCCAGTCATCGTTGTGGACAGCTTTGATGGTGGCGTTCGCCGATGTCATGAGCATCGCAGGAAGCCAAAAAGTGACGCCTGCGGCTGTGAAAGGGACGGTCGTGCCGTAGGGCACTGGTTTCACAATTTTACCGGAATCCAAATCAAGCAGGTCCGTATGGCCTGAGTCATCAACAGGCAACACTCGCTCGATCACCGGGCCGAAAGTGAGCGCGTTGGTGGGCGGGCACAGGGCGCCTGTTGAAGATGTCTTCCTTAACACATGATAGCATGGCTTCATCCCCGAAATCGTGAAATCCCCGCTTTTCCATTCCAAGAACATGTAAGACTTCCCGTTGATTTCCCGGATTTCGTAATGGCTGGCGGTCTTGTCGCCGTGATGAATCACTACGCCTTTGGTCCAGGTCATCCACGGCTGCGGCATTTTGCCGTCATCGAGAAACGTCAACCCTTTGAGATAAAGCTCGCCGCCCGTCCGGTTGGGTTTGTCCGGATTGAAGTCGGAGGGATTGACGACAAAGTCCACGCTCTCCCATTCGCCGATGACTTGGGGATCGTTGACGAAGGGCAGGTCTATGTTGTCCTGGCTGCCGACATGCACGGTGAATTGCGTCCCGGCCAGCGCGCCCTGCCATTGGCCGCCGCCGATGTAATTCATGATGAACTCGCCATTGGCATCTGGAATTGTGCCGTCGGCCCCCTTGAAGTTCTGCAGCCCACGATAGCTGACCTTGTACGGCGTGGCGCTGTCCCGGTTGATGGCAACCGCCACTTGCAGGTCATCATAAGTGGCGCCGGCTTCCCGCAACTGGCGCCCGACCTCGTGTTGGATGGTTTGCCGGATTACTGTGCCCGGCCACTGCCTCAGATGCGCCAGTTCACGAACGTGGATCTTGAAGGCGGTGCTGTTGATTACCAAGGCCATGACCAGCCAGATGGCCATGTTGATGCCGCCGCCAACGAAAGCCCGCTTGCCCAGGGGAGTTTTCCGCGCCGGAATCGCGAGGATAATGCCAAGCAAGGCTGCCGCCAGAATTGACCAGACAAGAACCTCCGGCGGATTCGGAAAGAGACAAATAGCTACAATGCCCAAAACGCCGCTCAAGCCGGCGAAAAACAGCGCGGCATAGGCCAGCGGCAACCTGGAATTGTCAAATGCTGCGGCCGGGACACCCTGGGCACCGGCTTGGGCTTTTTCCGCGCGGGGCGGCGGCGCAACGCCGGCAATCGTCTCCACTTGCGTCCGTAAATCCGCCGCTGTTTGCCAGCGAAGTTCGGGAGCTTTTTCCAGCGCGCGCATCACGACGGCGTCGAGCCTGACATCAATTTGAACTTTTTTCGACGGGGGCTCGAGGCGTTTGGCGGGCAGTTCGCCGGTGAGCATTTCATAGAACACAACGCCGAGCGAATAGATGTCCGCGCGGCTGTCCACTCGTTGCGGATTGGATTTTTGTTCGGGCGCGATATAGCCAGGCGTGCCTACGACACTTTGCGTGATGTTTTCGGGCGCGCCGGCTCCGCTGGAGCCGCCGCCGCCGTTGCTGGGGCCCAGCATTTTGGCGATGCCGAAATCGGCGATCTTCACTCGACCATTTTTGTCGAGCAGCAGATTCTCCGGTTTGATGTCACGATGGACGATGCCGCGTTCATGCGCAAATTGCAGCGCGTCACACAGCGGCGGCACGATAGCCAGCGCTTCTTCCGGTGTGAATTTGCGCGCGCGCAGGAGTTGACGAAGGTTCACACCGTCCACAAATTCCATGAGCAGAAAATAAAATCCGCCCGCCTGACCAAAGTCATAAATGGTGACGATGTTCGGATGGTTCAACGCGGCGAGCGCCTGCGCCTCGCGCGCGAAGCGCTCGGCGAACTTCGCGTCGCGCACGCGTTCGGGCGCGAGAAGTTTGAGCGCGACGAGGCGGTTCAAAGTTTTCTGCCGCGCCTTATAGACCACGCCCATGCCGCCGCGTCCGAGACATTCGAGGATTTCAAGTTGCGGAAAATGCGGGGCGATTTGTCCGGGCGGCAAAGGCGGTTGCGCTGCGGGAGTGTCATCGGTGAAAACGGTTTCCGTCTTCAGATTCAGCGCCATGAGGCAATTGGGGCAAAGCCCCGCGGGCGCATTCTCTGGAAGGGGGGCGCCACACCGCGGACATTTTGGCGATGACTCGTCGCTCATGCCCGATACTTACCCTTCGGCAAAGGATTGTTACACGGAAGTTTCAGTTTTATTTTCGGGCAAGCGCAGCCGCGAGATGACGCAATTCGCCATCAAGGTCAGCGCCATCGGCCAGCGTCTGCGAAATTTCCTCGCGATAAATTTCACGAAACCGCCTGCGCAGTCGATGCACCGCCACGCGCGCCGCGCCTTCGTTCACGCCGAGTTGCGTTGCCACTGTCGTGTAATCAATTGTTCCGCGTCCAGCCATCAGGCAGTTTTTGAGCGCGTCAAAATCGTCGGACTTGCCCGCCGCCGTGAATTCAAGGCGAAGTCGTTTTACCGTCAAATCAAGCAACGTGAGCGCCCATTCTTGGTCGAAGGTTTCGTCCGCCGCGAGCGTTGCGGAATGATCGCCGGCATAACGACTTTCGGCAAATTCCGTGTCAAATGGCACTTGTGGCTGGCCACCGCCGCGCCGTTGGGCGGCTGCGCGCCGCCATTGCTTGCTTATGAAATTCTTCAACGCCACGATAAGAAATGTTCGCAATTTGCCCTTGTCGGGATTCGCGGCATCAAGCCAGCGTTTTTCGAGCAGCCGGCAAAAAAATTCCTGCGTGAGGTCTTGCGCGTCATGCGCCGATTGCCCGCAACGCCGGACGTAAGCATAGAGCGGATACCAGTAGGCGCGGCAGATGGCTTCGAGCGCCGCCGCCGATTCGGGTGATGGTCGTTGCGTCGCCGCCAAAACAACCGACCATCGCGTATTCGGAAAAATTCGCGGCGCATCGCTGGAAGAAACATGGCTGCTCATGTGGAAATCGTATCCAGAGTAATTACCGGAGACGAGGCAGTTGTTACAGACGAAATGCGGCAACTCATGGCTTGTTTTGACCGCTCCCTCTCAATATACGAAGATTTTTGTCCTGAGCGGTTTCTTGCGGGAACCGAGGCGAGGGCATGTTCGTCCTGGCGGCGCGCATCATCGCTCGGCAAAGGCATTGCTCAGCTCTAAAGCAGGTCCAAACCTTTCAGCTTGAAGTTGACGCGTTCGCGCCTGAGGTCTTCGGGATAGCGGACGACAAGCACAAACGGCCCGGCCAACGCATGGCCCTCATCGCTGAACCCGTAGCCTTGAATGTAAATCGTCCGAGTCGATTCGTTGCCCTTCGCGCTGAACTTTCGCTCTGAAAGCGAGCTGCTAAATCGATCCGTGCCCGGGATTTTGGCTTGAATGTCGAGATGCTTCACCGTGGGCGGTCCCTTGATCCGCGCTTGGATGTTCAACTGATTGTTTTTAGAACTGTATTTCGTGATAATCAGTTTCGCACCGGGGAGCACGTCGGAGAGATCAAGTTCATTCGTGGCGTTTTCCTGAATGTTGGTTAAGGTCATTTCCTTCCAGGTTCCGGCGGTCACAGCGACCGCTTCGGCGGTGATCTCATCGATGGCCTGCGCGTCGGGTTGGGGCAGTTGCAGGCGGAGTTGAATCTGCGTCGAGTTAGCCTCCTGCGGCCCGCCCGAATAGACCCTATACGAAGATGCTTCCTCATCTTCCTGGCTAGCAGGGATGGTGCGTCCCTTTTCGTCAACCGCGTGAAGCACATGCACGTCACTGACTGATTGCATGGTACGCCCCTTCGGCGCGAAGAGTTTCGCGCTCACAACGGTGCCCGCCTGCTGTCCGGCATACCTGCCGCTCGGTTTGAAACAGGCTTCACCGCCGGGAAAGATCTTGAGTGTGGTGGTGGTGATGGTTTGCGCCTCAGCCACAAACCCCGGCCCCGCATCAATGATCGGCAAGGCATCGCCCGCTTCGCCTCGATACCTTCCTTCGCGTTGGAGCTTCTTTGATTCGAGCGGATGGTCGATTTTGAGTCCGGCAGACTCAGCCGTGATGACCGTGGGTCCTTCGTAAAGTTTTATCGTCGCCTCGAGTGATTCATCCTTTTGGGGATCTATTGTTAGCCACGTCGCGTTGGTTTTTGATTCTGGAAAACCGCTCGAGATTACTCTTCCGGGAAAGACCAGCTTCATTTCGGCCTTCGTTCCGCTCAATTTCCATTGTGACCGGAAGTTTTTGAAATAGCGTTGCATCTCGGAACGGGGAGTGAGCGTCACCTTGAGGAGACTGTTGGAATCCTGTTCGAAGCGAACGTTTTCGAAGAACACTCCGGGTCGTAACCAAATGTCGGCGCCTTCTCTCAACATCTCCTCGAGCGACGCGAAAGAGCGGCTCGTTTGGATCGTCACTGTATCCTTCTTAATTTCCAATTTCAGATCTTGGCCGGTGCTGTCGCCGCTTTCGCCGAACCGGTTCTCCAGCATTTCACCGACTTTGCGGGTCAGTTCGTCGTCCGTGAAAGGCTTCGGCTCCGGTGTGCTCTCCTTGATCTCTGGCATCTGCTCTTCGTCGCCCTCACCGGCTGCCTCGGACATCTTTTCGTAACGTTCCATCATCCTGACTTGTTGCTCCGTGGCAGTGCGCGATTGGACCGCCACGCTGCTGAAGAGACAACTTCCATCGGATTTGACCGTTAACGTCGAACGCTGCTCCAATCCACCTTCAAAGAACTGCGCAAAAACCGTCGTATCCCATTGCACCACCGCCGTTGAGAGCGCCAGTGCCAGGGTCCATCGAATAAACTGCTTCATGTGGAATCTCCTTTCCATGGGTCACTTCGTTGTGATGCCGACGTGTTCCAGCAGAATCGGCACCTCGACTGCCGAGCCTCCGCCGCTGGCCACCAGTGCGAGCGACAACGGCGGCTGTGGTTTTCCGGCGACCATAATCTGGCATGCGCCCTGTTCACCGACGTCCTGCTGTTGCAGGAACGTTGGCCAGGGTTTTCCATCCGCATCAAACACCTGCGCGTCCGTGAGCGCCGCCTGCTGACCGTTCACTTGTAGCGTCAGAATCGTCATCCCGCTTTGCGCCATGCCCATCTGCAGAGACAGGGACAATCCCAACTCCGTGAGCTTCGGGCTGTTCAAGCGCTTCTCCGCCGGGTTGAAGCCGCCACCCCTCATGGGTGTCGAAATATCCATGATCCAGTTTGCGGGAACCGCGTTCGTCAACTTCACGACTTGCGAACCGCAGCCGAAATATTGGAGGCTGACGGAACCTTTGATTCGCGCAATTTCATTGACCTTCCAGTCAGGCGGGCGAAAGCCCAGCGCCACGACGTGGCGTTGTTCGGATGGGCTGTTGGTCGAAGTTCCTTCTTCGTCTCCGCCCTCCACAATGGAATACCGGGCACGCATCGAGAGCATGCGGTCTTCGACCGATTCGCTTGGTTTAAGGTCGTTGCCTTTGGCGTCCGTCGCCTCATCCAATTTCGCTTCGCCCCATTTCTGCGGTGCGTACTCTTGCGGCACAACGACGGCGCCGATCAATTGCGCTGCACTTTCTTGTGCGCCGCCTCCACCACTTAAGTCCAGCGAGCGCGTTACGAAGAGCCCGTAAGGGACAAACCTCACGGCAGCGGCAATTTTGTTCGTATCGGGTGCAACTCCCCTGTCCAGCCCAGTGCCCGAGGCGAGTTCTGCGAACGGAAGCAAGGCCAGTCGCGGGGGCGTGACGGGTGCCATTTTCAGCCCCTCGGCCGGACAGCGCGCTTCCGACACCACACTGAGCTGCTGGGCAAACTCGGCGGCGTCTTTGCACTTCGCGCGTTCCACAATCCATGCGGCGGTTTTGCCTTCGCGTGTTCCATTTGCCGTGGTGATTGCGTTGGGCAAGGTCACACGAAATTCAGCCCGCATCTCGTCTTTTCTCTCCTGCATGTTGGCGAGGCCGGGCATCGCTCCCATTCCCATGCCGCTGTCGTCCTTCATCTCCGCGAACCGTGCCAGGCCTTCCATGCCCGTGACACCCTTTACGACGAGGGTGCCATTCTCAATCTTCACGAGCAATTGGTGCGCCCGGCCATACGGACTGGCCAGCAGGGTGTTGACATCCTTGAACTCCGCTTCGACGATTGTGGTGATGTCGCCGTTGTCGGCTCTCTCCTGTTTCACGTTGACAGTGAAATCTTTCCCGGGAAAGAACTTCCGCGCTTCGGTTTCGCTGATGGGCGGGTACATGACTCCGCCGCCCATTCTGGCTTCCATTCCCATGCCTTCTGACAACTCGGGCGGGATACTGCTGCGGGTCTCGATCCGGACCTTTCCTGAACCATCCATATTGATTGTGAGTTCATCCTTGGTCTTGAAACAGCCGCACAGGAACACCAGCGCCAATCCGAAACTTATTCGTTTCCACATAATGAGGTTCCTTTCGTTCAATCAATTCGCGGAATGCCTGAAGCTCCGCTCGCGCTCCGCATTTGTTTGTTGATCTCCAACCGCAGTTGGCGGGCGTCCGGCCCGGTCATGCCTCTCAACGCCTGCAAAACCTTCCGCAAATCCCACTCGTCGTGCCTGGCTGCCGCCATTTGTCGCAGCGTCGGCAGATACTTGGGATCGTGGCTTAGCGCAATTCCCGCCAACAGCGCATCGGCAAGAGAATGTTCTTTATCGGAAACCATTGCCGTTCTCTGCGCAATCAACCGATCCACACCCTCAAACTCTCCATACTGCGCGAGCAACAGCACAAAGGCTGTAGTCTCCTCCGTGTTGGTTGCCCTCAGCCAGGTTCTCGCCTGCTGCAGGAATGCAGGTTTGGTTTCCAGGGTGCTCAACGGTCTTTCATCATTTCGGCTGTGACTTTCATTCCGACCACCGCGCACGTTTTCGAAAGAAAAATAATTCAGGAAGTCTTCCAATCCCGCCGCCTGGCGGACCTCCGGCTCCAGCAGCGCGAAAGCCGCGGTGGCAGCGACATGCAGGTTGGCGTCGGCCAACTGCGGTCCCAAACGCTGTTCCAGGGTCCCGCGATCTTTCGTGTTCCGCGCCAACGCCTGCGCCGCCGCAACACGCACCCAAATATTGGAATCGGCGATGGCCTCTTGAAAGATGGCCTCGCTCTGGTTCGCGTCCGTGCGGAGGCCGAGAGAAAAAACTGCCGCCGCTCGCCACGCTGCATTGGTGGAATCCACCAGCGCCAAAGCGATTGCCTTGGTGCTGTCTGTTTCTGCCCACAGCGACCACGATCGTCGCTCACCGTATTCATACCCGGCCACAAGCTCAAGCGCATCCGACAGTGCCTGACCGTTTGCCCGTTCCATCGCCGCCCTGAAGCGTGACGGCTCCAACAAATACTCCGCAACCTCTGAAGCTGCTCGCGCGGTTTCGTGTGCTGCCATGGCAAACAGCCGAGGCAAAGCGGCGAGTTTGTCCAGCACCGGCTGGCCTTCCGGCCACGGCAATTTGGAAACAACCGCCCGTATCGCGACCAGGTCCTGTTGCTGTTTGGCGGGTCCTGTGTCCGCTCTTCCCAAGGCCCTCAAAAGCATCGGCAAATCAGCCTTCCCATCACCGGTTGCATACAGGGCAGCGGCGAAGTCCAGGCTCGGATTCGGCTCCGGGCGCTGTCCCAGCGCTGTGTGCCATGAGGCGATTCGTTCGGCGGGAACAATCATTTTGTTCGTCTTCTCCTGCTTCGACCCAACCCCTGCAGCACCCGCGCTGATGGACGAAAAGACATTCCTGCCGGATGGGCCGCCGGCTTGTTTGTCGAGGATTCCTAAAACGACCTTTGCCGCGACAATGCGCGTTTCCCGGTCGTCGTCCGCCAGCAGTGGTCCCACCAGCTCCGCCGCCAGCTTCGGCGCCCTCTTGCTCAAGACCGCCGCGGCACCGCGGCGCAAACGCGGGTCTGTCGCCGTCGTTGCCCGCGTCAACAACGGTTTCCAGTCATTGTCTGATTTCATTTCATCAGACCTGTCACTCCGCGCGAGCGCATTGAGAATGGCCAACTGATCGTCGGTGCTGGTGGAGTTGAAAATGTCTGTGATGATTTTGACCGTTTCATCGGTTTCCGATTCGAGCATCATTTGCACCGTATCCGCACGCAGACTGGGCAGGCGTTTGCCCAGTGCTGAAAGTCGCTCCGGATCAGGCGCGGCGTGCAACTGGCCCAGCGCGGTCAGCGCGCTTTTCACCACAAAACCATCGGAATCATCCAGCAGTTTTTTCAGCTCTTCGGACAGGTCTGCCGCTGCCAATTTTCCGATGACTTCCGCCGCCGCCGCCCGGACGCGCCAGCGCGAATCGGCCAGGCAACGGTTCAGCCCGGCGGTGACTTCTTCGGGCAGTGATCGCTTCGACGAGCCGTAAGCATTCTGCGACCGGATTTCCTCCACAGCTCCCAACGCAGTGCATGCGACAACCTCATTGGGATCGCCAAACACGGACAGCAAAGGCTTGATCGCTTCGGAACTCCTCGTATGCCCGAGCGCCTGCGCTGCCGTCATGCGCAAGTTGTTGTCGGCGACCTGAAGCAACGCTACCAGGGCCGGGATGGCGTCTTTGCCGCCGATGCCGGACAAGGCGCGCAGGGCGCTTTCCACGACCAATGGATCCGGGTCGTTGACCAGCTCGGTCAGGGCACCCAGGGCGTCACGTCCGGCACGACCCAGTTGTTCCGCGGCGGTCTGCCGATCCGAACTCTTCCCGCGTGCCAAAGCATTACGGACCCCGCCAGCGCGTTGTTCGACGGCATCCGGCACCAGAACTGCCCAGCGTACATCCTCGAGCCAGCCAATAACTCGTTGGTCCCCCGACCGTTCCGCACGCTTGATCGCCTCACGCACGGGGGGCAAAGCCACGGCTCCATAGCCGACCAGAGACGCCATCGCTTCCGTGCGTCTCACCGGGTCATCGCCGCGCAACTGGTCCAGGGCCGCTTTGATAGCATTTTCCGCCGACGGATCTGCCGCGCGAGGGGCAGCGGGCGGCGGCAGCCTTCCTGTTTCGGCCCACCATTTTCTCAAAGTCGCAACGGTGTTGCTCAGTTCCACGGGCGACTGCCAAGGATCGACTGAGACTGCGTCCGGAGCAAGGCGCTGCAGCAGTTCGCTCGCCGCAATCCGCACACCCAGGTAAGGATGTTCCACCGCTTCAATGAGCGGCGAAACAGCCTGGTCGCGTTGAGCGACCAGTATTCCGCCCGCCCTCTCGCGATCGGCCGGATCGGGCTCGCCCAGCAGATCCACCAAGTGCTGAATATCGTTCGTGCTCACGGTGTCCGTTGCAGCCTGCTTCAGGAACTCATTAAACTTCACCCCGGGCGCGGTGCCCTCCCACTGGCCCGCGCTGGCTCGGCGACGGCCTTCGTTCAGCCAAAGCAACAGTTCGCTTGTGTACAGGAAACCGGTTTGCCGCGCGACGATTTTGCCATCGGCAGTCAGCAAAACGAGTGTGGGAACAGCGTCGACGGCAAAGTCGTGCGCCGCCTTGGGGTTGGCGTCAATGTCCACTTCAGCGATGTGCAATCCGCCGCCTTGTTCGAGGAATTCCGGGGATGAAATCGTTTGTTTCTTCAACTCTTTGCAGGGCCCGCACCATTCCGCGCCGAATATGAGCAAGACGAGCGATTGATCCGCCGCCGCCGCTTCCGAGGCGGCGCTGAGGCTCGGATGAAAAGACGGCCGAACGGCGCCCGCTTCGGCCGCTGCGGATGCCAGCACGAAACCGGCAAGCGCAGCCATCACCCCATGGCGCACCTTGAAGCGCATCAAGCCGACGGCGTGTCGGCATCCAGGTTCCGGCATTTTGCGTTCCGTGATCATCAGGCGATCAGGTCACTGCAACAGCGCATAGGCAAGAATGTTGGCATTCACTTTCTGGCTGTTCTGGATTTCATTTCCGCCGCAGCAGCAACAGCCGTGCATGGTGGCTGTGTCATTCAAACCGTCGGGAGAATAGATCAGCACGATTTTGCCTCCGATGGTCAAGCCGAAGAGTTTGGCCTCGCCTCCATGGCTCATGTCCAGACGTTGCACGTCGAAGACCGTGCGGAAAATCGGATGGTCCATCGGCACTTCAGCCAGCTTGCGATCCGGGAAAATCGTTTCGATTTCATGCGTGAACGAATCGCCCCATTCCTTGCTGCTGCAACCGGCGCTGGCCAGCAGGAAGCCGCCTTTCTCCAGATACAGCTTCAGGTTCTTTCGCTCGTCATCGGTGAGCGCAAACGAGCCTTCACCGGTCATGACGGCAAACGGAAAATGAAAGACCTCCTTTTCGCCAAGCTTCACCGGTTTGAATTTGCGGGAGGTGTTGATGCTGGTTCCAGTGGCGACCGCGGACAGAAACTCTTCGCTGAAACACACCGAGCTTTTGGTGCCCGAGTAGATGAGATTGGCGCACTCGACCGTCTCGCCCGTGGAGTCGTCCGCAGAAGACGCAAACCACGCGGAGATGAAAAGAAAAAGCGAAATGGCCGCAAGAGAACGCAAAGATTGACGGGGCCTGGAACCAGCAGAATGCCCGATCCGGCCACTCCCCGTTCCCCGGCAAGCCAAGGCCGACAGCAGCAAAGGATTCTCTTCTCTGCGCTCTCTGCGTTCTTTCGCGGCTGATGCAAAAGCTTCCATCATTTCTCTCCTTCCTTCTCAGATTCCGCAATCACGCGGAAGTATTCACCGACCAGGTCGCGATAACGCAGAGGAAACTTCGCGTCGGGCTGCAAACGCACGTGACCCGGCGCTTCCGGCTGCGGCAAACCAGCATCCCGCGCATCACCCCCCACCTGTGCCACACGCGTTCCCTCGATGGCGCCTGTGTCGCGTCTGCCGCCTGCCTGTTCGCCGGCAAGTTCGACATTCGGGCCGTAAAGCGCCACATCTTCGTTGAACAGAGCGTAGCCGTCGCGTCCGCCTTGACCAGCGCCTGCTCCCAGGGCGGCAAGAATCTGCTCAACCGTGTTTCCCAGGCCAGGTTCTGTCAGCCTGGGCTGAAAGCGCGCCGTCAGGCATTGCTTGCCCTGATCGGGAAGTCCGCTGCATTTGGCGATGAGCTTGTCCATTTTGTCCGCCGCCAACAGCGCCAACGCATAACTAGTCATCGCGTCGGGTTCATCCAGAGCACCGGCGGCATTGCTCAAATCTTGTTCGATCCTGGCCTCCGCCGCAGCCTGGAGGAATTCCTGCACATCGTGACGGAGCGGATTGTATAGTGCATCCGCAGGCACCTGCGCGACCAGTTCCGGCAGTTGTCCCAGCAAATCGTGCAATGCCCCCTGGATTCGGCGTTGTTGATGGGCCAGTTCCTGAATTTCCATCTGTTCGAGGCGAGAGAAGGCATTCGTCTTATCCGAAAACCGCCGCAGCATCTGTGCAAGCGTGGCCTGTTGTTGGGCCAGTTTGACAAACGCGTCTGCCCGCGCCAGCACGCGAACGACCGAAGCAATTTGTTGCGCCGGCTGTTCCACCGCTTCATCTTCCGCTTGCGCCAGCCCGCTCAGTTCGTCGCTGAGCGCCTTCAACTGTTTCGGGTCAAGCACACCGCCGCCGAGTGCTTTCTTGAGTTTCGATGCCGCTTCGCCCACGCGCGTGTGTTGAACAACCATGGCCGTGCGGAACGACTGTTCCACGTCAAACATGGTCGGGTCCTGCAGCAGCTTGCCCAGTTCCTGCTGGTATTGCTCCAACTCTTTCGCCAGTGCCTCGGCATCATCGCGCGTTGAGGGATCGGACTGTTCGGCTTTCGATTCCAGTTTGCGCGAGCGCTCCGCCAGCCGACGCAGCCAGGCATCCAGTTTGAAATAAGGTTCGAACAGCGCTTTCCGCGCCGCCGCCTGGCGCAAGATGGCCTCGTATTGCTCCTGCGAAATAACCTCCAGGCGAAATGGGCGGCTGAAAACCACGTTCGGTCCCTTCGGATAATTATCCGCCGCCTCGAAGTAATACTCGACCACGTCTCCGGGCCGCACTCCCAGTTTGGCCAGGTCAAACGCGCCTGCGGATTCAACCGACTGGGGACCGCCTTTGAGCGTGAGCTTCATCTGAAACGGGCGCTCGATGGAGCGGTTGAGCCCACGAAGCCAAACGACACGCGAGACAGCGTAATCGTCCATTGCCTGAACACGCACCGGAACGCGGATGCTGGGCGTCGCCACGGCATCTCGACCGGGTTCCAGCACGAACAACTGGGGAGGACGGTCGGGCAGAATGTTGAATCGCCCGCGCCGCGGTTCCGCAGAATCCAACCCGCTCACGTCCCGCACCGACAGGTTGAAGACCACCGCTTCCGCCAGGGTGAACATGCCGGTGACGACGGTGTTCTGCGTTTCGGGCTGCAAGTTGACCCGGGCCGGTTTGCCGCCAAGCACCGGGGTCAACTCCAGTGCGCCCGATTTCAAGGGCCGATTGCTCGCCACCCGGAAGGCCACGCGCGTGCCTTCCGGAAAAGCCTGCGGTTCATCGCTCAGTTTTCCCACATGTGATGGTTTGCCGGTGTATTCGGGAAATATCGTGGCAACCTCCACCAACGTCATTTGCGGGGTGTAGCGGACGCTGATCGGGAAACGCCGGCTCCGCGCCGCGCCGTCGGTCACGAAATACTCCGTCGGTTCGCGTAGATTGGCCAGCGTCTGGAAGAAGGACTTGTCCGGCGCCAGAAACATCATGGTGCGTGTCTCGTTGGCGCCAGTCCTGGCCACGAGCCAAAGCTTGTCCACCGGCCGTCCGCTGGTCGTCGCCCGCACTTCGACCTGGCTGCCATAAAGCACTTCCGCACGACCCGGTGCCACTTGAATTTTCAACCGGCTGTAAGGCGGATGATCGCCAGGGACATCCAGGAAACGCGGCAACACGGCCCGGATCATTTCGTTCCCCGCCAGGAATAGCGCAACCCACACAAGGAAAACGCATGCCACCAGGGTGCTTACGCGTCGGATGCCACGCCGACTAACCGGCCATGCATTCAATTTCGCCGCTGCCTTCCCCCCTGACTCGACAGCTTCCCGCCGCAGGCATTCCTCGGTGGCGCTCTTGCCCGGTCTTTGCGCGAGTTGGACAGCGTTGATCAAACGATTGCCCAGTGTGAGGTCAGTCCGTTCGAACATTCGGGCCAGGCGCTCTTCGGTCAACCGGCGCCACTCCCAAAATCCGCCGCCAAGCACCGCCACGACCGCTCCGCACAAAATCCACGGCGCGATCGCGCGCATCTCTTCAGGCAAGTCAAACGCGGCGTCACACGACACTGCTGTCAGCGCCACCAGGCTGAGCATCGCCAGCGCCGACAGTGCCACCCGCAATGCAAGCCAGCCTCCGACTCGCGAGCGCAAACGATGGAGCACGCCGTGGTTCATAACAATCCCTCCCGGCGGCGCAGCCACCACTCGACACCGAGCAGGCCCAGGATGGCGGCCATCAGCCACCAGCGATCCCATACCGATTGTTGCCGGTGCGAAAGTTCCCGGGCAGCTTTCCATCGCTTCACAATCTCCGGCATCCGCGCAACGTCCTTTGCGGTCATCACAGCGCCGCCCGACAGCTCTGCGAGTTTTCGCATCGTTTCGGGATCTGCGCTCAATTCGCGCTTTTCCACGGACGCGCTGACGACTTCGATGCTTTGGGAAAGTTCGGCTGGGTTGCCCACGTTGTTCTTGAGCGTGATGCGATAGGTGCCGGGGGCAAACGGCCCTGCTTCCGCGACGAACGACTCGCCCCGGGAGCGCGGCTCGACCTCCGTGCTTTTTCCACCACCTCTGATGATCAGGCGCGGCTGGTAGATGGCGCGATCGAGATTGCGCGTGGAGATGAGGAATTGCATCGGCTGTTCGCTCGAGTAGTAACGGCGTGCACTGGTCAGCGCGACATCAGACCCCGGCAGGAATTCGCTGCCACCCAAAAGCCATTGCAGCAGCGAGACCCAGAACCGCTGATAAGCCACTTCGCTTTCTTCCTGACCGGTCTCTCGGAACGACCAGCGCCACAGGCCGCTAGTATTCAAGCTGATCGTTTTGCCCCGGCCATAGCGCTGGTAGGCAATCAGCACCGGCCCATCGGGCTGCACCGCGCTGGCCAGCACAATCGCCAGCGGCTTCTCGCCCAGCGTCACGCTGGCATGATCGAGTGCCGGCAAACGGTCCAGGAGTTCCTCCAACGTTCCTGCCGTGCCAAGATCGAAAATGGGATTGTCCCTTCCGGCTTCGGTGGGACGCAACTTCACGTCGGCGGTCACACCGTCGCCCCACGCCAGTGGTTCGAACTTTGCCAGCGCCTGAAAACGGCCGCCATAGGACTTGCCGCGGGCGAAAACGAGGCTGCCTCCCCGTTTCGCGACAAAATCAGTCAGCAGTGTCTCGGTGTTGTTGTCGAAAAATGCCTCTGCCTCGCGCCCGAGCAGAATGACATCAAATGCGTTCATGGCCTCGGCTGTGCGCGGGAAGAGGTCCTGTTCGGTGCGCGTCTCGATGCCTGTGGAAGAAACGACCGCGACATGGCGCGTCGGGTTCAGGCGATAGACGGCGGTCAGATCCACATTCGTATTGCGTTTGAGCGATTGCACCAGAAACTTGGTGTCCCAGTAAGGCTGTCCTTCGGCCACCAGCACGCGCACCTTTTCCCCGACCGACCGCAGGAAAACCGCGCGTTCGTTGTTGGCCGTGTCCGTTTCGTCCGGTTCCGGCGGGACTCGAAACACGTAGCGCTGTTCGCCGGCCTCCGGTGCTTTCACGCGCATGGAAACACGCGCGAGGCCGTTGGTGTCCGGCATGACTTCCTTCGTTTCAATGCTTTTGTCACCCCTCAGCAACTCAACTTTGAAACTCCGGTTCGGATAGCCGTCAGCATGCAGTGTCGCGGTCAGTTCCACTTCCGCTTCGCTGAAAGCCAACGCCTCCGCGGAAGCGGTTTCAATCCACAAATCATGCCGCGGCACCGGTCCACCCACCGTCCAGGTCCAGAGCGGTGTGGACCGAGCCAGCGCAAGCTGCGCGGCATCGAGCGTACCCGGGGCTGTGGCCCGGCCGTCCGATACGAGGAGCACGCCGGCCTGAGCTTTTGAATCACCAAGTTCAGAAACCACGGCCATGACTGCTCTGCCAATGTCGCTGGCATCGCCGGTGGGCGCGTTGCTTGCCAGTTGAAACAAGTCGGCCGGGCGCACCTCTCGATCGAATTGTCGGAAATCCAGGGTGAATTCCCTGTTCAATGCCGCGAGAGTGGAGGCGTCGCTCAATGTTCGCAAGGCCGAACGGAGGCGCGGTTCATCGCCTGCATCACGGGTGGCCATGCTGGCGGAGCTGTCGAGCAACACAACCAGTTTCGGCTTTTCCGCGCTTTCACGCGGCAGCAACGATTGTGGGTTGAGCATGATGAACACCAACGCGCCGACAATCAGTGCTCGAAAAGCAAGAGGTGTGCTGCCACGCCGCTCGCGCCACCTCCGCCAGGCCGCCAGCGCCAACAATGCCACGGCAATCGTGGCAATGACTCGCGCGCTCCACGGCGACAGATACACCCAATTCATCGTGCGACCTCCACTCTTTCATCTGCAGCAGCCGGAGTTCGGAGTCCCTGAAATCCCCATGAAGGAGCAGCCGGCTCGCTTTGGCGATCGCGGAGTTGGTTGGTGGGCCTGCGCCACAAGGCCAGCAGCAGCATCTCCAGCCCTAAAAGGGCTGCACTGGCTGCAGCCAGTTGAGGCCAGAGTTGCCGGTTTTTGCCCGTGATCAACAGATCCTCTTCACCGTGCACGACCGTCACCGCTGAACCTTCCCCTCCTTTTAGTTTCTCCAAAGCAATCGGCCGGGTATCACTCTCACGGGGATCCACGTTGATCACGGAATAAGCGACAACCTCGTTTGCCTGTTTGATCGCATACGCACCGGGCACGCGCGCGCTGCGCAACGCCAAACGCGTCGTCCGTCCTCTGGCGATGGCTTGAGCTTCGATCGGATGATCCTCGGGGTCAATCACGGTCAGGGACCCTTCGCCACTGGTGGGCACATCCAGCATCCAGGCGGTGCCTGGTGTGACAGCGTGTTCGGCGGATCCACGACGGAGCGCGCGCAGCAATTCGTGCAGCATGGCGGGAAACATTGGACTCCCAATAAAATCGCCACCGTCGGGTGTCAGCGGCAAGTTCACGAAAGCTGCAGTGCCCGTACCCACAGCACCTATCGTCAGGGCGGCGGATCCGTCTGGATATGCGAGCAGCACATCTCCGCCGCGGTTCGGCAGCACTTGGTTCTGATAATGGCGACGGAAGCGCACGGTTGAAAAATCCCCGCCGTCGGCGTCCGCGAAAAATGGGTGCGGACCGGCTACGATGGGATCGCCGCTTGCCGACACGACCGTGCGCTGCAATTGGAATGGTGGAGCAAAGGCGGCAGGCACGAGTAATGGCGAGGTTGGACCATCAAGAAACGCGATCAGTCCAGCGCCTTCATTGATTCGGCGTGAAATGATGTCAACGGCTTCGCCCGAAAGCATCGCGGGCGCCGCCAGGACAAAAACGTCCGCCGTTTCGAGAATGCCGCGATCCGTGTCCTGACTGTGTCGGCGAATCAGCCTGAGGCCCGGAGCGGCTTGGGGCGTTGGCACGAAACCACGGCTGATATAGAACGCGGCGCTGCGTTGGTCAGTGGCATCGGCATCACTGACAAGCAGGATCTGGAGAGCTTTGCTGACCCGAACGGCCAGATACCGCGTATTGTCTTCGAGCAAGTCATCCGGCTGGATCGAGGCTTTGCCCGTGAATGACCCGGGGCGCGCAAATGTCACATTGAACGCCGTATCCGCGCTGCCGAATGGCGCCAGGGTAACGTGGGCTTCATGCGTAAACTCCCCCAGTTCCAGGCGAACACTTTCTTCGCGTGGGTATGGTGTGCAGTTGAAGACGGTGCAAACAACTTCAACCGGCTCACCGGCAACCGGCTCCGCCGGGACCAGACGGGCTGCAGTGATAGCAACGTTATTCACAGCCTCAGAGGTCACGGGGCGCAGGCGGCAGATGACACCGCCGGGCAATTCACCAATGCCCTCCCAATTGGATTTCTGAAAATCGCTGAAGACGTAGATCGTCCCAACCCCGCCCAGCATCCTCTTGGCTGACGCGAGCGCGGCGGCAGGGTCGCCATTTTCGAACGTTGGCTGGGTTTTGACCAGTTCGTCATGCAATGCCGGAATGTTTCTCGAAAGCGCAGGAAGCAATGGGCGCGGCGCCGCGCCTTCGAGTATGACGGCAGCTTCTGTGCCGGATTCAAGTGCGCGGAGCACATCGGCGGCCTCCGCCTGGGCGCGAGTAAAGAGCGGCACTCCCTGCTGCACGGCGCGCATCGAAAGCGAGGCGTCGAGGACGAGTACAACGCGTCTACCGGCTTCAGTATTGGCTGCGGCACCCGTCGGTCTCAGGAAGGGCCGTGCGAACAACAACACCAGTCCCAGCACGATCAGGCAGCGCACCGTGAGCAGCACAATGGTACGCAGGCGATGCACTGCTTGCTGACCGGCACCGGCTTCGACCAGAAACTTGAATGGCGGGAAAGCGATGCGCCTCGGCCGGGCCCGGGTCAGATAATGAATGAGCACCGGCAAACCCACGGCCGCCAGACCGGCAAGCATCCAAGGGTTGGTGAACGCGGGCCAGTTCATCGCGCATTCTCCCTTGCGAGGAAGCAGTTCCTCAGAAAACCGTATGGGTCGTCAGACGTCCTGGCCAGGTACCAGTCACTGCCCCGAGCCTGGCAGTTGGCTTTGATTTCAGAGAGAAACGCGTCGAAGCGACGACGATAGAGTGTCCGAACGATGTCAGGTTCCGCGTTAAAGAAACCACTGCCTTCGGTTTCAAGAAACCGCGCGGAGATGACTTCCGGAAGATCGAGTTCCTCCGGGTGAACGATCTGAAAGAGCATTACGTCGAAACGCGAGCGGCGGAACAGGTCGACGGCCTTCCAGAAACGCGCATCCGCATCAAGCAAATCACTGAACACAGCAAGGACACCGCGACGCTTCGTCTGAGCAAAGACTTGCTCGAGACAGGCACCCAGGTCGGTGCGGCCTTCGGCTCGGGCGCGACCGAGAGAGTTGAGCACACGATTCAATTGCGGCCAGGAAGCCGCCGCCGGCAGATGGCTGTGCAGGCGCGTATCTGCGAGATCGAGACCCAACTCATCTCCCTCCCGCAAGACGAGATAGCCCAGCGCCGCGGCAAGACGGGCTGCGTGTTCGAGTTTCGACGGTGTGCGGGCGACGGCACCGGCAAACTCCATGGAGCCGCTTTTGTCCACCACCAGGTACGTCAGCAAATTGCGTTCGGCGTCATAAAGCCGGACGTAATGGCGGTCGGTCCGCGCGAATACTTTCCAGTCCACCAGGCGGATGTCGTCGCCCGGAGAATATTCCCGGTAGTCGGCGAACTCGACGGCTGTGCCTCGGTAGTGCGATTTGTGGGGACCTGCGAACGTGCCCTCAGCCGCGCCGCGCGGACGCAACCGCACGTGCCGCAGCGCTTCCATGGCCGCAAGGTCGAGATAAGGATGTTGCAGAATAGCCACAACCTTGCCCGGAGTCCTTAATGAGCTGCGCCAGTTTCGCGGACCGTTTCGAGCAAGTGGCTCACGATGGCCTCGGATTCGATACCTTCGCCCAGCGCGTTGTAGTTCGGAATGATGCGGTGCCGCAGAACGGGGACAGCCATGGCGTGAAGATCGCTGGCTTCCGGCGTAGGCCGTCCATCCAGCAGTGCGAAAGCCTTGGCAGCCGTGACCAGGTGTTGCGTGGCCCGCGGGCCTGCGCCCCAGGCGACATACCGACGCACGTAGTCGTCTGCGCTGGAGTCCTTCGGCCGGCTGGCGGTCGTGAGTGCGACAGCATATTCGAGCGCGTGGCGCGAAACCGGCATTTGATCAACGGTTTCAGTAAACTTCCGAAAATCTTCTTTCCTGGCCAGCGGAGTGAACCCATTCCACTTCGCACGAATGGAGCGCGCTGCAATTTCCATCTCATCGGCGCGCTGCGGGTAACTCACGTGAATGCTGAGCATGAACCGATCCAGTTGCGCTTCGGGAAGCGGATACGTGCCTTCCTGCTCGATAGGATTCTGCGTTGCCACGACGATGAAGGGCGGATCCAGCCGATAAGTCTTGCCGTTGACGGTGACGGCCAATTCCTGCATTGCTTCCAACAGCGCAGCCTGTGTTTTGGGCGGCGTTCGGTTTATTTCATCAGCCAGGATCAGGTTGGCAAACACCGGACCGTGATGGAAAATGAGGTCGCGCCTGCGTCCACTCTCATCGCTTTGCAGAATCTCCGTCCCGGTGATGTCCGCCGGCATCAGGTCGGGCGTGAACTGGATGCGCCGGAACTCCCAGCCCAGCAAATCGGCGAGCGCTTTGACCATCATGGTCTTGGCCAGTCCGGGGACACCGATCACGAGCATGTGGCCGCCGGACATGAGTCCCGTGAGCAGCAACCGCACCACCTCGCTCTGGCCGATGAGCACCGTAGCCATTTGCTTTTGTAGGGATTGGCAACACTGGCGAAGTCGTGCCACATTCTCTTCCCCCGCCTTGATCTCGATTTCGTTCATATTTGTCCTGTGCTTGTAGAGTGCAAGAACTCCGACAGCTTCCTTCCTAGGGTCCTTTGCCTGAAGTGTCAATGCTATCCGCCCACACCCTGTCCAACACCTTCCTTATTGGCCAATCATTACTTATTCACTGGACACGCTTATCAGTCTACATTTCATCTTCCCAAGCGTTGCCACCCTGAAGGGGCGGGACATCGTATGCTTCGACAAAGCCTTGGCCATCGATCCGAACTTTGCTTCGGGTGATGGTGTCAATTTATCGAGGCTGACTTTTCCGTGGTTCATGAATTGCCCGGCTTAGTTCCATTTCGCTCATTTTGACCACTTTCTTTGATGAGCCAGTGATAATCCGAGCGTGTCAATGCAGGGTTGGAAGCTACCCAACACTTCGGTGGTGAAGAAAACCACCAAGGGAAGGGGAACATGATTCTACTTCCCGCGCCTGCGGACCGGATCGGTGAATCGTCTGGCCGGATCCACACACGTGAGCGCCTGGGAGGGTTGCTGAAATTCTACTACCGGGCAGCGGCATGACTTTTTTGACCATACGGGATTAAATCGAGTGAAATAGAACTCGAAGGAACGATCGGAATGGATTTTGGTTTTCACGAAACGCCACACGCTCGGAGAGCCGGTTGATGGTTGTGTGCTCCACGATCATCACATTAACTGTGGCGTCACGCTTTCCCGGCGAGACCAGCCATATTGCGCAAGGGGCCTGCCGTGTCACGTTGAGAGCAGTATTGTGATGCAACCATTTTAGCCAGCCGCGGTGACCGTGCGTGCACATGACAATCGTGTCCGCCTGCAAACGCCCTGCCGCTTCGACGATTGCCTCCGCGGGACGCCCCAGGCAAACGAGGATCTCCGTAGCCGCCTGGTTGCCCATGCAATCAGCCAACTGCTGTAACTGAAATTCCGCGTTGCAACACAATTCATTGAGCAGGCGCGTGCGTTGAATTCCATGCTCCTCGCCTGCAATATTCAGTTGTACAACATGCAGCAGCACCAGCTTGGCCTCGGATTCTCGGGCAAGCTTCTTAGCGATTGCGAGGGCCGAGTGAGAACTGCTCGACACCGTCAGAGGAACGAGAATGATTTTAGGAGCCAATGCAGGGCACTTTTCGTTCCGAGCGTCGTTTTCGCCCTGAGCGGAGTTCAGCACGCGATGGCTCACAGGCGATGCGCCATGACCTGGGTTAATGGGTGGTTCGTTATTCGTGCAGATTTGAGAAAGGATGCTTTTCATACGCCTATTTCGTCGGGGACCTCGCGTCTATAATGCCGGGCCTGGCCGTTACCGCAGAGTTGTTGCCGTGACTCCGGTGGCTGAACCACCAGAAGAGAAGAAAGAAAACCGCAATCTGGATAACAACGAGAGCGGCGATTTTCGGCAGCAACGGGACACGTGCCTTCCATAATTGGGGAGGTCGCAGTCGCTTGAATCGGTCTGTCAAGGGAACCTCGCTGTAGTCGCTCAACTCCGCCCTCATGGAGGCAGCCGAGGGGAAACGCTTCGACGGATTGCGTTCAAGCGCGTGCAGAATAATCTCCTCAATTTCCGGGGATAACTGAGGGTTCAGCTTGCGGGGCGCTTTGGGATCGCCGGTGAGGCGGGCATTCATGATGACGTACGGGTTGTCGCCGTCGTAAGGAGGAGAGCCGGTGGTCATTTCGTACAGCATCGCTCCCAAGGCGTAAATGTCGGTCCGGGAATCACCGCGCTTTCCCTGGACTTGCTCGGGCGCAATGTAGTCGGGTGTGCCCATCGTGGACGAGAAGCCGCCAAACGTGAGGCGTCGCGCACTCTCAGATTTGGCAATGCCAAAATCCATGATGCGAATAGTGCCATCCCTGCAGAGCATGATGTTCTCCGGCTTCAAGTCTCGATGAACCACCCCTTTCCTGTGGAGGTAATCAAGCCCCGCGCAGATCTGGCTGACGATGCGCACGGCTTCGCCTTCAGGCAACCGTGCCTTTTCGCGGAGGCAGGCAGCCAAGGTCTGGCCTTCAAGATATTCCATCACGATATAGGGCCGGCTCTTGTCCGCAGCAGGCAGAATTTTCAAAATATACGGATGGTCCAATGTAAGGCCGATATTCTCTTCGCGTTGAAAGCGGGAAAAGAAGCCCGGATCGCATTCGAACTGCATCAATGGAACTTTCAAAACCACCGATCGTCCCGTCTGACGATCCAGGCCCTCGTAGATCCACGCCATTCCGCCGCGATTGATGACATCCAGAATCTTGAATCGATCATCCAACACCTGGCCAACCTGAAGCTCGTTCGACATGGGAAAAGAGGCAGGAAGGTTTGATGATGCGCGGCTGTTTTCGAAACCGAATGCATGCACATCTGATCCTCCGTGAAAACTGGATTGCTGCATTAAAGGAGCAGTAACCGCCGCCCGCCTGTCCGCGCTGCAAATGCTCATTGAGTTTTCCATGGATGCACTATTTCACGCGTGTCGATTCCAGGGTAATTAAAAGGTGGATAAAGGACGTAAAAAAAATGTGAAAAGCCGGGATCTGGTTGACCTCTATCCTTACCAAAAAACCCGTCCACGGGCAGGGCTGGCATTATCCACAGCCGCCAACTCACGGGAGGTGAGGGGTCGGATGACTGCCTAGCGCATTTCAAGGCGCGACAATGAGCACCCACTGACCTTCCAACCTCGCCTCACCATTCAGGGCCACAATCTGCGCGGCGCAACGGCCATCGTACAGTTCAACTTCCCACACCAGCTCAGACGGCTCGATCTGGGCCGCGACGCAGCCCACGAGGAACCATGTATTTCGCCACAGTCGCTTCCGAAACCTTCAGCCCCAGCTTGAGCAGTTCGCCGCGGATTCGGGGTGCTATGGCCTCTGCTGACTCCTGTGCTCCCACAACGACCCTCTTGGATCGCCGCGCCCGGCGTTGCCGCCGTGCCGGAAAGCACAGGTCTCCCTGAGTAAGAACGTGAACTTTCCCTGCGCAACCGCGCCATTTACCTCCGGAACCAAACACCGGACTTGGCTGTGCTTGGCCAGCTTGTCCGTTCCGTCAGTCTGATATGGCATTTCTGTTCGTCGGCTCATCAGGTTTGAGTCAGGCTTCCTTCCCGCGAGACCTCGCGATCCTGCAGTTGCCTTGCTCTAGTGTTTACGCCATCCTGCTGCCCATGAAGGACAGCCCGACAGCGGTGTTCCCACACGAAGGGACTTTCACCCTTCCAGTTCACGCCCATGTCAGGCGCACCAAGTGGATGCACCGAACCCCGGGATGACGCCTCAGTTGCATGCTGGAGATCAGTGGGGCGGGGTCGGTGATCCGTGTTGTCCAACCAACGGCCAACACTATGAGCACAGAACAGGTTGCCGGTCTGGCATTGATTGCGTTTGGAATGACAGAGTGTTTGCTGCGTCGAGGCGCGACTGCCAGAAGCATCAAAACGACCACCGCTGACAAAGGCACCACGCCGCTGATTTTCGGAAGCTACGCTGCGGTAGTCTGCCTGCTCTTTCTTCCAACGCTGCCGGGGGCAATTCTGCCGGTCTCAGTCGCCTGGATGGGAGTGGGGCTGGCCTTTGCGGGTTTGGTTTTTCGCCGGTGGGCCGTGATCGTCCTGGGGCGATTTTACACACGAACGTTGACGACTACCCCTGAGCAAAGTGTTGTGACACGCGGGCCTTATCGGTGGATCAGGCACCCTGGATATTTGGGAAGCCTTCTGACCTGGACAGGCGCGGCAGTCGCATCAAAAAACGTCTTTGTGTGTATTCTTGTCCTCAGTCTTTTGGTTTGGGCCTACATGTTGCGGATCAGAGCGGAGGAAGCAATGCTCGTGGAGAGTTTGGGAGTCGGATACACTGATTACCAGCAGAAGTCGTGGCGACTTCTGCCGTTCCTGTTCTAACATGACCTGGCCTTACAAGTGCGTTGCACCGACCCGCCGCCCCGCTTTTCCGCTCGACGCCGGGCGGCGATTCGGGCGTTCATTTCACACGCCACCATCCTCGTCCGAGGCGGTCACTCAACTCTGGCATTCGGCAAACCCGCCCGCGCAGATATGAACTCGCTAAGCATCAGACGACACTCGTTTTTTTCCGGCATATTGCTTGCCGTCGCCGCTATCCACCTCGGAGGCGAGAAAACCCAAGCCGCCGATAACCTCAGGACGTATCAGTATGCCATACCGGAAAAGATAAATGACGGTTGGGAAACCGCTTCTCTCGCCAGCGAGAACATCAACGCCGATGTGATCAAGGATTTGTTTGAGCGGATCAGCGACAATACTTACAAGAACATCACCAGCGTCCTTATCGTCAAAAACGGCAAGCTGGTCGTCGAGGAATATTTTCCGCGCCAAGAGGTTTTGGGAGAGCGGCGAGAACGGGTGCTTAAACGGGTTTCGCCACAGCAACTTTATTCCGCGACAAAAAGTGTGACCTCCATTCTGATCGGGCTTGCGGTCGAACAGCATCTGATTCGTGGCGTTGACGAGAAGATTTCCGCCTTTTTCCCGGAATACGCCGACATCTTTGCACACGACGGAAAAGACACGCTTTCCCTCAAGGACTTTCTCAGCATGTCGGCGGGACTGGCTTGGGACGAGTGGACGTATCCCTATGCCGACGCCCGCAACGATGCTCTCAGGGCGCTTCTCAGTCCGAATCCTATCCGCTACGTTCTGGAGAGGCCGTTAGTTGCAGCACCCGGCACAAAGTTTACCTATAACACCGGCATTTCCGTTGTGCTTGGACAAATCATTTACAAGGTCTCCGGGCTGCGAGCAGACAAGTTTGCCGAACGCTATCTTTTTGAGCCACTTGGCATTTCGGATTACTATTGGTCGAAACTTCCTGATGACATCGTCGACACGGGAGGGGGTCTCTTTCTGCGGCCTCGCGACATGGCAAAAATCGGCTACCTCTTTTTGAACGGCGGTCGCTGGAAAGGCAAACAGATCATCAGCGAAGAGTGGATCAAGGCGTCAACCAGGAATTACATTGGCTCTGTGCAATTTCCTGCGTGGCTGCAAGCCGCCAGCGGATATGGGTATCAGTGGTGGCTTGGCACCTTGAAGGTGAGGACTCGAAACGTGGCGTTCTATGGCGCACGAGGCCGGGCAGGGCAATTCATTCTTGTGTTTCCAGACCAGCAAGTCGTTGCAGTATTCACCGGCTTGAACGATAACATTTTGATGAACCAACCGTTGGAGATGTTGCAGCGCTACATTTTGCCGAATGAGCTGCCACAGCCAGCAAATGCCCAATCGGAATAAACAAACGGCCTAACCAGATCGACCGAACGACCCGCCGCTATGCTTTTCCGCTCAGCATCGGGTGGCAGTTCGGACACATCCTTCACGCACCACCCTGCTCGCCAGCGGCGGTCGGCGAGCTTGGTCTTTCGTCGTTCCTGCGAACCGGTTTTCAGGATTGCTGGACGGGTTGCGCCAGGGAAACAACCCGATATGACAATCCAGCAGGGCATTCCGCAGTCAGCGGTGCCTTGAATTTACACCGCTTTGCTGTAGAGAACTATCATGCGAAATGTGTTTTTCCTGTTACTGTTCCTCATGCTTACATCAACTGCCAAACCTGAGGTTGTCTTCAGGAATGTCGAGTACAAGGAGGGCAATACCGTTCTGGAAGGGCTTTCGGCGTATGATGCCGCCATCCAAGGCAAGCGCCCCGCCGTCCTGGTCGTGCATCAGTGGATGGGGTTGGGCGAATACGAGAAGAAGCGGGCCGAAATGCTGGCCAAGCTCGGCTACAACGTTTTCGCAGCGGACATCTACGGCAAAGGCATCCGACCCCACACCCCCAAGGAAGCCGCCGGGGAGGCCGCCAAATACAAAAACGACCGTGCGCTGCTCCGAGCGCGGGCGCAGGCGGCCTTGGCGGTATTAGCCAAGCACGAATTAACCGACCCCAAACGCATCGCGGCCATCGGCTATTGTTTCGGTGGCACGACGGTTCTCGAACTGGCGCGGAGCGGTGCTGAAATCGGCGGGGTGGTCAGTTTCCATGGCGGTCTGAGCACTCCCGATCCGACCGAACCGAAGAAGATTAGGGCCAAAGTGCTGGTGTTGCACGGAGCCGATGACCCGAATGTCCCCCCGCAGGAGGTCGCTGCGTTCGAGGAGGAGATGCGCCAGGCAGGGGTGGATTGGCAACTGATAGCTTACGGCGGCGCGGTTCACGCCTTCACCGATTGGAGCGCGGGCAGTGACAATTCTAAAGGTGCCGCTTACAACGAGCGGGCTGACCGGAGGTCATGGGAGGCGATGAAGCAGTTCTTCGTCGAGGTGTTCAAATGAGTTGAGTCGTTCGGCGTAAACGCGACATGAAATACGGGTTCAACTTCTTTCTTGCTCTCTGGGTATTATTAAGCACGACCGGCGTCTATTTCGAGCACCATATCCTCCTTTGGAAAGACCCGCAGGTGCAGATAGAACTGCACCCGCTGAAAGGCGCGTTCAAAAGGATGCTGGCGGGGATGCCGTTCCTGCTCACCGGCGCAAAAGGTCCGGGCCGCATCGCCTTCAGCCGCGACGGAGCAGGACACGTGTTTGCGCTGCATTTGAGCCCTGGGATGGGTGTGGACGTGCGGGAACATCAATGGCTCGCCGCGACAAGCAATGTTGATTACACGTTCGTACGGGTCAAAGGCGCAGCCAACATCCTGCTCGGCGGAACAGGCTTTTTCATTGACACCTTTTCCTGTCCGGCGCAGGAGGGCATTGTCTGGCTGCACGGCTTCGGCAACGTGTTCGAGGTCACGCTCGCGCCCGGAGAGGCTATTGACATCGAACCGGGCGGCTGGATTTACAAGGACCGCACCGTGCAGATGCAAACCATGTTTCAGAAAATCTCGACGGGACTTTTCGCCAGCGCGGGACAGATTTGCTGGAACCGCTTCACCGGGCCAGGGAAAATCGCTTTGCAAACCATGTATTGCCACATGGAAGGCGGCGAGTAATTCGCACGCGCCTTTCACGCTCAACCCTGCTCGGCGGAGGGAGTCGGTGAGCGTGATCGTTCGCTGTGGAAAAGATGCCTGAGACTCTGCCAATATACGACGATTCGGAACTGAAAATTCTCCTTCAGAGACTCATCGTTGATTTTCGAGCCGGACGCATTGTTTGAGCTTGCAGGATGGAGCGACTCGACCTTTTCCGGGGGCCAAACTGGTATCGGAAATGCTTTTGAAATTGGTTTGGCATGGAACGGGACAGAGTTTGTGGAAGACGCATCCTTGTTGTAGAGGACGACCCGTCAGCGCGTGAATCTATCACGCTGTTGCTCAGGATTGATCGGCACGATGTCACGGAGGCCAAGGACGGGAGGCAGGCGCTTGATCTTGTCAGCCGACAGCCCTTCGACCTGGTGGTTTTGGATTACGCCATGCCTGGGATGCAGGGCTGGGAAGTCGCACTCAAAATCAAGTGTATCGCCCCTGCGCTGCCGATTCTTATGGTGACCGCCTATCTTGAAAAGCTGAGCGGTTTGGACAAACCCGTCAACGCCGTTCTTGGGAAGCCCTTCGCAATGGAGGAGTTGCGCAGTGCAATAGCGAAACTCGTGTCTTAGGAGATCAGCATGCCGGTTCAGCCGGCCATCTTTGCTTGCTGCTCAATTTTCACGCCCCTGTTCATTGGCAGTATTCTTGGTATCGTATATGGGCATCGCGCAATGAGAGAGTTTCGGCGTGATTAAAAGCCCGTTAACAGGCTCTTGACATGCTCCCAAAGAGTGGTATGTTGATATACGATCTGGCCCTCTTCCCTGGGCGGCTACCAAGGTGTCCCTCTCTAGTCCGGCTGAATTCAAAGTCTAAACCATGAACTGCTGCATAACCGCAGCCGATACATCTATGAATATATTACTGCAAAACAAAAAGACATTCAGCTACGTAACGGACCTTTCCGCGTGGACGATGCAACGCGAAAAAGCGCACCTGTTTGAAACAGGGATCGCGGCCCTCTTTTTCTGCTTCAACCGCCATCTTAAGAACATGCAGATTCTGGGCGAATTTGTTAACCCGCGAATGAATTTCACGATTCCGGTGATGGACCTCAGGGGCGGCTAATCAGTCGATCCAACGCAGAAGAATGAAGCAAAAATTGGAGTTATCATGTCACGCTTTCTAGAATCTTCCGACAAGTTGTCTTTGGAGTTGGTCGCCATCGGCACTATCGCCGACAGAAGCGTTTCACTCCAATTCCCGGCCTCCCGCCTGCAAGCGACGTCCCCTGGCGCGGCGAATTCTCTTGAGCGGCCCACGGAGCGCCCCCGCGCTCTTTTTGCGGGCACTGATGGGTGGCACCATGGAGGCATCAACGAATGACCGCCGGATGAGCGCTTCGCGTGGGAGCCAGCGCTGGCGCGGTTGGAAGCCGCAATTCGGTCGGCACCTGGCCGAGTCCAGTTCCTCTTGGAATGAAATCCCGCGCCTCTCCCCTTCTGGCCAGCGCCCACAATTCCGCACTCCGCATTCCGGCGGTCAGACCGGAGCTGAGGTTAGCCGTTGCACTTCGCAATGCTCCCTTAGGGGGTAGTGTCTTAATCTGAAAATGACGGAAGTCAGAAGTGAGAGGTCAGGAGGCAGAAGCGAGAAAGCAGAAAGTGTCAAAAGTGAGGACTGACGCGTTTTTGATTTTGGTCTGCTTGACGGCTCACAAGCGGGCCTGTCGTTGTATTCTCGATTCGGTAAACCTGGTGTGGGATCGTCCCCCGCCAGAGGAACCGGTCCGAGGGAGCAATCTCCACCGAGTAGGCATTTGGACGGGCAACAGTCTTGCCGGCATAAAGGTCCACTAGGCAGTCATTGGACAAGACGAGCGGGCTGGCGACGAAGCCCACAGCCATCATCGGCGCGCGTGCCAGCCGTCATCGAAGTTTGGCTACTGCATGAGGCGGAAGAACGAAGCGTTGCCGCTCATTGTGTTGGTGAACACATAATTGGTGCCGACTATGGTTATTCCGCTGATGACATTGCTCCAGCTTCCAGAGGACAGATTGGTGATGGATTGCAAAGTAAAACTGGCAGCATTCGTTGGCCAAGAGATGACGATTTTATAGCCGGCTGCGGTGATTCCAATTGAGGGCGGCACAGGCAAACCCAAGGCGAACACCGTGCCATTGCCATTGGTGCCGCCTTCATACGCCAACCCATACAGGGTGTTGCCCGCTATAACCAGAGCGCCAGACGGACCTGCTCCGTCGCTGTTGGTGCCATTTCCATAAATGCCAGAATTGCCCGAAAGTGCGGGGAAATTATGAAGGTTTGTGAACCCGGTGCCATCGATGTTGATCGCGAACACCGTACCAAACCCAAAATTGCCGCCATACGTCGCTGTTCCATAAAGCGTGTTGTTTGACAAAATAAAATCGATGGCAGGGCTGGACCCGTCGCTGTTGGTAACGTTGGGATACTTACCGGGGCCCGCCGCGAACGTGTGCAGGTTCGTAAACCCCGTGCCATCGGTGTTGAAGGCGAATAGCGTGCCATTGCCATTAGTGCCGCCATGAAACGCCGCCCCATACAGCGTGTCGCCCGATAAAAGCAACGGACCACCTGAATGAGCTCCGTCGCTGTTGGTAACGTCAGGATACTTACCGGTGTCCGCCGCGAACGTATGCAGGTTCGTAAACCCCGTGCCATCAGTGTTGAGCTTGAACACGATGCCATTGCCATTGGTGCCGCCGTAAAACGTCGTCCCAAACAGGGTGTTGCCTGATAACGCCAACACGCAAGAGGGATGGGCGCCAGCACTGTTGGTAACATTGGGAATAGAACCAGTGCTCGCCGCGAACGTATGCAGGTTTGTAAATCCTGTGCCATCAGTGTTGACCTTGAACACGGTGCCATTGCCATTGGTGCCGCCGTAAAACGTCGTCCCAAACAGGGTGTTGTTCGATATAATCAATCCGGCAACCGGCACAGCCCCATCGCTGTTGGTTCCAATAACAGGAACAGTGAGCGCCGAGAAACTATAAATGTTCGTGAATCCCGTGCCATCAATGTTGAGTTTGAACACCGTGCCGCTGCCATTCGTGTTGCCATACGCTGTCGTCCCATACAGGGTGTTGCCAGCTAAAATCAAACCACCCGGATTTGCTCCGTCGCTGTTTGTATAATTGGCATAACTATCTATAATTTCAATACCATCCGCCGCGAACGTATGCAGGTTCGTAAGCCCCGTGCCATCAGTGTTGAGCTTGAACACCCTGCCACTGCCATTGGTACCGCCATAATACGCAGTTCCATACAGTGTGTTGTTCGACATAAGTACAGAATTTGGATCGGCTCCGTCGCTGTTGGTATAAATAGCTGAAGGATCGTAGGCGCCCGCATTGAAAGTATGAAGGACCATGAGTGTCTGCGCCGGTGCGCGGCCAGCCAGCATCAAGCCGAGACCGGCCGATAGCACGGGCAGGACAAACAAATGGGCTGCGCGAGCATTCATAATTTCTTTCTGTTTGCAGCGATTCCGCTTCGGCGAATGATCATTGTATTGACTGAATCAGGCTCGCCCAGAAGCCTTGGCAGAAACCCAAGAATCGTGAGAAAGGATGACGGCGGAGTATTACACCGCCGAATAATTATGTCAAGAGAAACTTTTTAACGATTCTAGCGCCGGAAACCAGACGTGGCCTGTCAGCAGGATACGGTAATGGCGCTCTATCGCGCGTGCGCTGACGCCGTCCTTTGACGAACAGGCACGCCAGAAGCAATATGCCCAATGCCGAAGTGGTGTCCTCGTTTTTTCGTAAACCGTGAGCAATTTTAGGTGGAAACAAAGCTCTCGCCGGAAGAAGGGCTGGCACGGCTGCCGGTAAGAGTGACCTAACCAACAGCCAACCTGCTGCTAACAGGCGCCAGCCCCGGAAAGAGTGACATGAAAAACACCGTGTGCCAACTGCTCAAAATTGAAGTGCTCGATCACATCGTCATGGGCCAGCCCGGTGGCGAGGATCGGAAAGGCTATGTGTCGTTGCCGGAACTAGGCTACTTTTACTGAGATTTTCGTGGACGTGTGTATGTTTAGCCCGTTGCAGGCTGAGACAATACGGCCAGCGCCGGGCCAAAATTCAACCGCGCTGCCTGCGCCTGCGCGTGTTCGTTGCTCAGGTGTCCATACACCTTGCCAATGAGCACGCCGCCGTCCTTGTGACCTACCCAGCGGGCAATCGTCATGTAGTCGATTCCGCTCATCACGGCGTAGGAAATGAAATGATGTCGGCAATCGTGGAAGCCAAACTTGTCCAGTCCGGCACCCTTGCGCGCCAGCCGTAGCGATTCGCGGAACGTCCGGGAGTGCTCGTCGCGTTCGCCACGTTGCGGGCTGGGGAACAGCCATTGCGAATCCGGCGCACGGCGCTTAAACATCTCGCTTAAGTGCGCTTCCAAGGCCGGGTTGAAATCCACGCGCCGTGCTTCACGGTTTTTGGTGTCGCCGTCCGCTCCAATCGTAAGCAGACATCGCTCGAAATCCACGTCCGCCCAGCGTACCCGCAAAGCTTCCTGCTCCCGCGCTCCGCTGTAGGCCAAAAAACGGAGATAATCGGCAAGTTGCTGCGCATTTTTCAACGGTTGGCCGGTCTCGCCCGATTCGGCCAAGTGTCCGCCGTCGTAAAGCGGTTTGAACGCCGCAGTGCAGATGGATTCAATTTCTGTGAGCGTGTGAAGCCGGCGCGCTTTGATTTCTGTGCGCTGCCATGCAATGTCCTCGCTAGGCAAGGTCTTTAAATAACCGTCGCGCTTGGCCGCTTTCAATACGTGCCGCAGGCAGACTAGCGCGAGGTTGCAGGTGCGAGGCGAGCGCACGGCGCGCAGTTTGTTGAGCACGTCTTGAATATGGCTGGGGCGGATTTTGTCCACGCGCAAATGTCCAAGCGCCTCTTGCCAGCGTTTGTAATGGGCTTTCTCCGTGATGATCGTGTCCGGCTTCTTACCAGACGCATTGAGCATCGGCAAATACGCCTGCTCGTAGAACTCGCCAAACATGGGGGAGAGTCCAATGTGACGGAGACGGTTCTCGCTGCGTTCGACAAGCAGTTTGCGAAATTCCTCTTGCGCTTCGGCGGCACTCTTGGCCGCGAGTGGCACCCAGCGCATATTCTTCGAGCCGTTTTCTTCCTCGACGGCGATTCGAGCAATGAAGTTACCGTTGCGATGCCATAGGCCGCGAATAGGGTGCTTGCGGTTGTCGAGTACCTTGGTGTATCTGTGACGGCGTGAGTTGGATTGAGAGGCAGTTTTGTTTTCGGCGGCGTTGCGTTTCACAAGGCAACACTGTAGCAAAAAATGTAGCAATTTCAAGTTGCCACTCGATTATATTCATAAGTCATTTATAATTAATAATGCGCACGTGGCGGAATGGCAGACGCGCCAGACTTAGGATCTGGTCCCGAAAGGGTTGGAGGTTCAAGTCCTCTCGTGCGCACCACTTTTTCAGGCAAAAACGATGGCAGACTTGATTTTTGCACAAAGTTTGCACAACATTCGGGGCGAATTCCTGACCGACGTGTGAAGTTCCCCGTCACCATCCGGCACAGATCGAGCAAGGTGAAAATCTATGCTCCCGGCAAAAATTTTGCCTACTACCGCCTTTGCTACACGGCGGCAGGCAAACGGCGGATGCAAACGTTTCTCAATTACTCGCAAGCACGGCAAGCAGGTGAACGCATCGTGCGGGAAATTGCGCAAGGCTCGCAAGCTGCCAGTTTGTCCGGCGGGCAATCGCGTGACGCATTGGCCGCGTTTGAACGCTTGGAAGGCTTTTACCAGTCCACAGGGCGTAGAATTTCCCTGCTGGGCGCAATTTCCGAATTTGTGGAAGCCGCGACAAAGTTGCGTGGGCGGACGCTGGGTGAAGCAGTGGCAGGCTATATGCGCACGGTGGTTACGGTGAAGTCCAAAGGCATTGCGGAAGCCGTCGAGGAATTCATTGAAAGCCGAAAACACAAAAGCGAATCCAGAAACGGAAAGCGGGCGCAATTGTCCGCCAGCTACGCAACGCACGTCAATTCATGGCTGCGTGAGTTCGCCAGTACGTTTCCCGGCACGGCAGTTTGCGATTTGAGCAAGGAACATTTGAACGCGTACATCAGAGCGCACGCAGACGTTTCTCCCAAAAACCGAAACGACCGCCGGGCGACGGTGAAAATGTTTCTGACGTGGGCAGCGCGTAATGATTATTTGCCAGTCAGCCATCGCCTGTTTGAGGCGGACGGCATGGCGCGGGAAATTGTCGAAACCGCTGAAACGGACTTTTACCGCCCGGATGAACTGCAAAAACTTTTGGACAATGCTGACGCCGGTTTGCGGTCAGCACTGGCAATAGCCGGACTCGCCGGTTTGCGAGGCGAGGAAATCATGCGCTTGGATTGGGCAGACGTATGGCGTGTGCCGGGAAATATTGAAGTGACGGCAGGCAAAAGCAAAACCCGCCAACGCCGTCTCGTGGAAATCTGCCCCGCGCTGGCCGCGTGGCTTGAACCATGCCGCAAACTGGACGGCAAGGTTTTTCCCGGCGGTGTTCATGTGTATCAGCGCGATTTTTTGAAACTGCGCGGTGATCTGAAAATCCCCGACAGGCGCAATGGCTTGCGCCATGCCTTTTGCACGTATCACTTTGCTTTGCACGCAAACGAAAACCAGACCGCCGCGCAAGCGGGCAACTCGCCGCAAATGATCCACGCGCATTACAAGGGACTTGCCACAAAAGCAGAGGCGGAAAAATGGTTCAATGTCATGCCGTCAAAATCAGCGAAAAAAATAATTCAACTGACTGCCGCGACAGCGCGAGCGTGAGCCATCAAATGACCAAGACATACAAACAATTCCTGCAAAAGTGAGCATTCAATATCCGTATCGAGCCGTTATTTGCGGCGAGGAACATATCGTGAAAGGCTGGCGCGGCGGAAATCTTCTCACGGACAAAGGCGAATTTGTTTTCAGCCAACTTTTTGGCCGCTATCCCATCCAGTCAGCCAGACTTTTGGAAGTGGTAACGCTTCAATTAGATGAAAGCGGCGAATGGTTACTTAACGGGCATGACCTTCGTATGCTTCAATTATATGTGCCAGGAGGCAATCGGTTTTATGACATCACAAACGATGAAGACCTGCGGGTGTATAAGGGTGAAATTCACGCCGTCGCTTGGGTTCAAAAAAACAGTGAGGGGAATATAACTCAACTACTGGATACCATATTGTCCTTTTGGAAAACGGCTGCGCAAGGCATTAAAGATGCGGCATATATTTATTCAATAAAAGAAAATACAAAAGCTTCTGCAATAGCGAAGCTTGTAGCCAGTTTAGCAGTCGGTCTGTCCAGTTTTGGAAAATCAGCACAACGGAGCAACCCGATTTGGTTGACAAAATTTCACCCGATAGCCAAAAACAATCCATATACTGCCGGATTGGAAATTGCTTTGGCACAACCGGCAAGTGTTCCGGTCGAGGCCGTTGAGCCAACAAAAAATAAGGCGACGCAAGGGTGCCAGCCAAAACCAGTCGCCAGGGCGGAAAACGTAGTTGCCCCCACTAAATCCGCGCCGGAGTTTTTCACGAGCATCAAAGCCGCGGCCGACTACATCGGCGTGACTACACGGACAATTCTAAATTGGAAAAAGCGCAGTTGGTTAAAGGTTGAACAGAACGTCAAAAAAATCCGAATTGCCAAAACTGACTTGGATAAGTGCAAAAATCGGCAGTGACGCGCCCGATTGCGAAATACGTCAAATTCTTTTTGCTGGAAAATTTTCACCCTGCTTTCACCCAAATTTCACCGAGCTTTCACTGTCCGTTCAATTTCGTTATCTTCTGCAATTTCCTAAAAAAACCACGCTTATAGTCCGATCAACGCGGGCGCATTGTGCGCTCGCAAATCGAGATTATGAACGAAACAGAAAAAGAAATGACACCGGCGAAAACGACGCCGGATTTCATTAACGAACGAGAATTGTTGAAACGTCTCCCCGTTTCACGTCGCACGCTGTTCAGTTGGCGCACGACCGGCAAAATCCCCTCTGTGCGTCTTGGCGGGCGGCGAGTGTTATTCCACTGGCCGTCCATCGAGGCCGCACTACTCCGCAACCAGAAGGGAGGCGTGCAATGAGCCTCGAATTTCGTTCTATCAAAGAAGGCCGCGCCATTGCGCCGTGGGTTAGAGCGTTAAAAGGAAAAAGCGGCTGCTACATAATCCGCGAAAAAAATGGCTTTTTATTTTTCGCCGGGGAAGTCCTTTACATCGGAGAATCCCACTCCGGCAGGCTTAAAACAACCTTGCTTCGCCATTTCCAGCGTTGGACGGGAAAAATCGCAGGCCCAACTTTCGCCGCATTAAAGGTGGAAGTTGCCGTTGTACGTTGCCCGGCCAGTCGCGCGATTGCATTGCAATATTCCATCATTGAAGAATACCGACCCCGACTGAATAACGCCGCAAACCCTGATGCGGAAAAATAAAAATTGGCGCGGTGGTCGCCAAACTTACCCGCGCCGAAAACAAACATTTACGATTGAAAAAAACGAGTGTCACCATAGCGGACACACAATCAAAACGCGCCACAAGCGATTTTAGAGCGTCGTTCTTTCGCAAAACAAACCGCAGCGGTCGTTTTTCCACATTTTAGCCTTGAGCATCACCGAACTTAAAAATTTGATTGCCGCCATTAGGGACACATTTTTCTTACTCCGTTCCGTTGAAACAACACTTGGCAACCTGAAAAAAATATGAATCCAAAACAAACCGCTCCACTAATTGCAAAGCTGGCCACTATCGCACCGCCCTTGCTGTTTGGCGTTGCGATTTACTATGGGCTAAAATGGCTTTTCCCCGACGAAGACGAAAAAAAGAAATCGGAAACCACGCCAGCGAGTGCCGAAACGGAAAGCCGCCGGAAAGAGGCGGAAACCGGAGCATTCCGCCCAATTCCGGCGGAAAATCCCGTCAAGCCTGCCGCCGCGCCTGCGGCTGCCGTTATTCCGCCTCTTTCCGTTACTCCTGCGCCTAAAGTTTCTTCGCCTGCCCCTGTGCCTGCCGCCGTTGCTATCCCAAAAATCGCGACACAAGCTGCGCCACCGCCGCCGATCAAAAAGAAATTTGTTTCACGGAAAGACTTGGCAACCGTCTTCCATCGCGGCGAACGCGCATTGACCCGGACAGCCGCAGTTGCGGCTTTGAAAAATCTTGGTTTCGGCAAAACGGCGGCTTATGAAGCACTATCATCGGACGGGCGCTTTGCGTCTTGGTTGAAAATCGCGTCAGACGGAATGATCACTTGGAAAGCCTGACCAACGGCGGAATAAACGGCGAATTCCGCCGGAAATTTCTGCCGGAATTGGGCGGAATATCGGGGTTTTGACGGATTTCCGACGGAATTCCCCGGAATTCCTCCAGTTATCGGCGGCAGGACGCCAGATTCCGCCGGATTGCCCCAAAGATGTTTTATGAGGTCGCGGATATCCAGATGCACCTTGAGCGACTTCTGATACTTGCCAGCCGGTTGAAACCAACCTATGGAGATTCGGTTTGAATTTCTGTTAAGTATTGGCCGGTGCTGTCCTTCTTCTTGCGGTAAATGCCATAATTGGGAGCCGCTTCAAAGTCGTATCGCACTTTCTTGAGTGTGTAAACGAAGCGGTAAGTTGGTTCGGCGACATTAACATCGAACAGCACAATATTTGTTCCGCGTTCCAAACCACTACGGTATGCAATGCCATCAAAACCTTCCGCCTTGAAACACTCCGCAAGAATTTGAGTCGGCAGATAGGCACTTTCTCGATCCTCTCGGTTCACTGGTCGGGCAAAAGCTCTACTGATGTCTTCCCAAACGTAGCTATTGATTTTTTCCACCGAAGGATTTTTTTCAAATAGGCGTTCTCCCAAGTTTTCGCTTCCAGCCTGGCAAACGACGAGTTTGATTTTTTTCTTAGCCTTGAAAACAGCGAGGGTCAGTGATTCTCCAACCCACGGGCGCATTTCAGCCAATGCTGTCTTTTCGTTGGTGGCAAGATAGAGATATGCAAAACCGGATGGATTAGCCCGCCCGCTGCAAGTCATTTTTGCATCTGGAACCATTCGCTCTGCCGGGTAAGGATGTTCTTCTTCGATACCCATTTCATTTTCTGGCGCGAAGGTAGAACCAACTTGAGCACGATATAGGCAGATTCCAGATTTTAGAATGTATGCGCGGGATTTGCTGGCCGCACGAGCCGCAGCGAGAAATTTTCCTGCTTCCCCATCAAATATAAAGCGCCGTTCGGTTCGCACTATCATGGCGAAATCCCAATACGCATGTTTGGATGCAAAACCTTTCATTAGAGTAGCCTAATGGTTCTACCTACTGCAAATTACGTTTTGCTGCTTCGACAGCAGCCATGCCGTGCTTCTGAAATTCTTCCGCCTCTTTATTGGCATCCTGAACATTTTCTACAAGTTCAGCATATTTCTGAAGGTTCGTTGAACTACTAAAGAAAATCTTTCCGTCCTTCAGTTGAAAACCCTCAAAATTATCATCCAAAAACTGAAGAAAGTCCTGCTCTGCTTTTTGCATTCTGACCCAAGAAGCAAACATTGACTTATATTGTGGAGCCATTTTGTTAGCCTCCTTGAGAAAATTTGTTTTGTAAGCCTCTGAAATATTCAACGCAGCGCATTTTTCTTTGAAATTTTCAACCATCGGAAGAGCGTTTGCTGCGAACTTTCCAATGACCTGTTGGCCTGCAATTCTTTTTTGAATTTCGGATTCCAAATTAAGCTTATTGGTCAACAACAGGCTATCAAAGACATCAATTTCTTGCAACGCTTCAATATCGTGTCTCATGTTGTGCCAGTCCTGAAGATATTCTTTGTAAAAATCTCTTATGGTTTGAAACAATGTGTCTATATTCACGTCATCCGTCGGCTTGAATTCTGGCACCTCGCCGGCAGCCCCTTGTCGAATGTATTCCTGAAGACTGTTGATGTTGCTGGCCAACAGCCTATCCGACTTCGCCGCTTTTTCTTGAGCATTATGCCGTGCATCAAGATACGCATAAGTGAAAATAGCAGTGCATACGGCGCACGCTATTGAAAACGTCAGAAGCCTATACCCTTTGCGTTTGACACACCAAGTTATCATGCCTACGGGGAAGAAAAACTTGACTAGGCCGCCGACAATTTTCTCGGTCAACTCGCCTGGGGTAAATCGCTGCCATGGGACTTGAACAAGACAGGCAAACATAACTAGAGCGCTAACCACCAATAACACTGCGCTAATCCAATTAAGTGTTTTTGTTTTTGTCTGGAGATAAGTGGCCTCCATCCGCCCTGACGAGAAATCGTAACCGCAGTCACAGCGAACTGCATCAGGTGGATTGGCGAGCTTACAATGCGGGCAACTGACCGGTGCGGTTGTTGTTGGAGGTTCGTTTGGTTTGGAAAGTGGCGGCGGCATGGTTTCAATTGAACTAGCGCCGGGCTGTTCGTTGTGTTCGAGCCATTCCCCACAAAAACGGCATTTGACCGCTTCTTTACGAATCTTCTCTTTGCAGAACGGGCATGTTTTGAAGTCATCGTCTGCCATGCATAGATTTGTTTACCGAAAGCTGTTCAACTTGTCACCATATTTCCAAATCAGCGTGCCGGTGCAGCCGGGCAATTCGGGCGGAGCGGCGGAAGTTCGGATGAAACTCACCAGCCACAAAACCGAATCCGTTCATCGCGGCTACATTCACCACGAACTTGATAAGCTCCGCGCTGCTGTCGAAAAAATCCCGTCAGCTCCGCTGAATTCAATTTGCCGCCCGCGCGGGGGGGGGGGGGGGGGGGAATTTCGGGG
>Ga0326727_10004937_pt1 | contig 38923 bp, 33 predicted proteins | sample MB2enrmetagenome_FD_207643 | JGI IMG/M metagenome (GOLD analysis project Ga0326727, IMG submission 207643) | Lab enriched peat soil microbial communities from McLean, Ithaca, NY, United States - MB29MY | ecosystem: Environmental > Terrestrial > Soil > Wetlands > Peat | place: USA: New York...
CGGGCAGCAGAGTGGTGAGTACTTGCCAGTTCTCATCTTGAGCGCCAAGCATGGTTTGAGTTTAGATCAATGGCGAATAAAAAGCAATAGTTATCTTAGCGCTTATGGGGCGTGCCCGGCCCCTACGGATCGTAGTGTTACGGTTCGGTTACAGCGGCCGACTCAAGCGAGATATCGCGCAATCCTAACTGAACTGTAACTGGGTTGTAACATGAAGCGCGCTGGGCCGGACGCGTCCGGCGGTATCATTAGAGGCATGGACACAGACGATTCGCTCAACACCGCGGTAGTTGTCGGCGACGATCGCGGAGCCGTCCTGCAGGAAGTTTCGGCCACGTTGGAGAAAGTCGGATTTGTGGTGGTGACGGCGCCGAACGGCCGGGCGGCGCTGGAGCGCTGCCGCGAGCGACATCGCCCCGTGGACTTAGCCGTAATCGATACGGCGGCGGCGGGCATCAGACCGGTGGAAGTTGAGGAGCAGTTGCACGAGATGTCCCCGCGCGTCCGCATGTTATTCCTGTCCGACGAAAACACGGAGACCATTCCGGCGACTGAATCGATGGGGCACATGCGCCTGTTCTTGCGGCAGCCCTTCCGGCGGCGTCAGTTCCTGGGACAGGTTCTCGATATCATGGCGCAGCCGAGAGTTGTAAGCGCCTGACCCAGTCAGATCTCTCGGGCCTCTTCGGCGTGATGCCGGACATCGATTCCCTTAATCAGGAAGACGACGTCCTCGGCGATATTGGTGCAGTGGTCGCCAATGCGCTCCAGGTTGCGGGCCACGAAAATCAAATCCACGGCCGCCGGCACCACGCCCGGATCGCGCTGCATGGTCCCCAGTAACTCCGCGTAAACGGCGTCGCGCAGACGGTCCACCTCGTTATCCGCCAGAAGCACCGAGCGGGCCAGGGTTTCATCCCCGTTCACAAATGCGTCCAGGCACTTGAGGAGCATGGATTGGACCATGGAGGCCATGCTGGGAATGTCCACCATGGGCTGGACCAGCGGATGATGCATGAGGGAGAGCGACCGCTCGGCGATGTGCTGGGCCAGGTCTCCGATGCGCTCCAAATCGGTATTGATCTTGAGGGCGGAAGTCAGGAAACGCAAATCCCTGGCCACCGGCTGCCGGAGGGCCAGGAGGCGCGTCGCCATGCCATCGATTTCCATCTCCATCCGGTTGATAGTCGGCTCGTCCCGAATCACCTGCTCGGCGAGTTCCTTGTTCTGATCCACCAGGGAGCGGACGCTGCGGCTGATGGCCGATTCCACCAGCCCGGCCATCTCCAGCAGCTTGGCATTCAGTTCTTCGAGTTCAGCGGTAAAATGACGCAACGATTCTGCCTTCCTTCCCGGACTGGCCGCGCCTTCGCGGCCGCATCTCGAACCAGTTCCGCGCTACCCAAATCTTCCGGTGATGTAATCTTCCGTTTCCCTGCGCGCGGGGTTCTTGAAAATCACGTCGGTCTTGTCGAATTCGATCAGGCGGCCGAGCAGGAAGAACCCCGTGAAATCGGCCACCCGCGCCGCCTGCTGCATGTTGTGGGTCACGATGACCATGGTGCATTGATCCTTGAGCCCGAACATGAGCTCTTCGATCTTAGCAGTAGCGATGGGGTCGAGGGCGGAACAGGGCTCGTCGAGCAGCAGGACTTCCGGATCCACGGCCAGCGCCCGGGCGATGCACAGACGCTGCTGCTGCCCGCCGGAAAGCGCGTAGGCCGATTCGTGCAGTTTGTCCTTCACTTCCTCCCACAGGGCGGCCCGCTTCAGACTATGCTCCACTCTGTCGCGCATCTCGCCGCGGGACGCCATGCCGTTGATGCGCAGTCCGTAGGCGATATTGTCGAAGATCGACTTAGGAAACGGATTGGGCCGCTGGAAGACCATGCCGACGCGCCGGCGCAGGTTGGTGACGTCCAAAGTGCGAACATCCTCGTCGTCCAGCAGGACTTGTCCTTCCATGCGGCCGCTGCGGATGGTGTCGTTAATGCGATTCAGGTTTCGCAGAAAGGTCGATTTGCCGCAACCCGAGGGACCGATGAGCGCGGTGATCCGGCTGGTCTGCATGTCGAGCGAAATGTCGAACAGCGCCTGGGAGAAACCGTAGTAAAAGCTGACGTTGCTGGCCCGTAACTTGGGGCCAGGCTGGGGAACGGGAGTCGGCAATTTTGCCCCCTTTTGCCTCTGGATTGCCTTATCTTCCGACGCGAATTCGGGTGCGGTGTTCATGGGTTCTCACGGCTAGCCTCGGGGAACGGAAATACCTCTCGCCAGGACCAGGCGGGCCGCGATGTTGGCGATCAACACCATGCCGATCAGCACCAGTCCCGCCGCCCAAGCCTGGCGATGCCAATCGTCGTAAGGGGCAATCGCGTGGCTGTAAATCATGACCGGCAAAGAAGCCGTCGGCTGGGTGATTCCCCCGCCCCAGAACTGATTGTTGAAGGCCGTAAAGAGCAGAGGAGCGGACTCGCCGGCAATGCGTGCGACGCCCAGGATCATGCCGGTCAAAACCCCCTTACTGCCGGCGGGCACGACCACCGTGGCGATGGTCTTCCACTTGCTCGCTCCTAACGCCAGCGCGGCCTCGCGCAGCGAAAGCGGGACCTCTCTAAGAAACTGCTCTGTCTGGCGGGTGACGATCGGGATCAGCATTACGGCGAGGGCGATCGACCCGGCCAAACCGGAGAACGACCTCGTCGGGACCACTACCAGACCCCAAGCCAGGAGGCCAACTACGATGGAGGGAATTCCGTTCAGTAGATCGGCCACGTAACGGACCAGCGGACAGAACATCTTCTCTTCAAACTCAGACAGGTAGATTCCCGCAAGAAACCCGACCGGAAGCCCGATTAAGGCCGCCACGCCAACGATCTCCACGCTGCCGACGATGGCATTGGCCATGCCGCCGCCGATTTCGCCGGGCGGAAGCGGCAGCTTGGTGAAGAAATTCCAATCGAGCGATCGGCCGCCGTAGTAGACCAGGTACCCGAGTATCAGGAAGAGACTAGAGACAGCGAGCACAGTGAATACGGCGGTCACGCTGAGCATCACGGCGTTAACGGCCTTGCGCCACACTAAACTCCCGCTCATCATCTCTTGGAGCCCTTCTTGGTAGTCGCCACGATCATCAGGCGCGCGAACCCGTTGATGATGATCGTGATCAGAAAGAGAACCAGCCCGAGCTCAATCAGAGCGGACTGATAGACTCGCCCGGTTGCCTCGGAGAACTCGTTGGCGATCACGGCCGCAATCGAATAACCCGGAGCGAAGAGGGAGGCGGCGATCTTGGGGTCGTTGCCGATCACCATGGTGACCGCCATCGTCTCGCCCAAAGCACGTGCCAGACCGAGGAAGATGGATCCCAGAATCCCCAGCTTGGCGTACGGAACGACGATCTGCCAGGTGCTCTCCCAACGGGTGGCTCCCAACGCGAGCGCGGCTTCTCTTTGCTCTCGCGGCACAGCCAGAAGGGCCTCTCGCGATACGGAAATGATGAAGGGCACGGTCATGACAGACAGAACCATGCCGGCGGTCAGGAGCCCGAAGCCATAAACGGGACCCTTGAACCATGGCAGAAACCCGAGTGTTGACTTTAGGAACGGCTCACCGTAGTCCCGCATCAGCGGAACTATGGTGAAAAGAGCAAGCAGGCCGTAGATGACGCTTGGGATCGCGGCCAGAAGCTCGATCAGAAAAATCAGCATGTTGGAGATGCGGGCGGGCGCCAACTCCGAGAGGAAGATTGCGGAACCCAACCCCAAGGGCACGGAGATCAGAAGCGCGAGGACCGACGTGATGACAGTGCCATATACAAACGGAAGGGCGCCGAATTGTTCCGTGACCGGGTCCCAGGTGGTCGTAAACAGGAAAGCAAAGCCGAACTTATGGCGCGTGGGCGCCGACTGGGACCACAACTGCCACACCAGCAGAAAGGTAATCAGTATGATACTGGCCGCGAAAGCAAGCGTGACCAGACGGGCGACAATGTCGCCCGTCTGAGCCGTGCGCCGCGGGGTGGCTGGTGTGTCCGTTAGTGCCGGAGTCATATTGCCACGTCGTGTCCGCGATTACTGAATCTTCGCGATCTGCTTGACTTCCTTGGCAATCACTTCTTTGGGCAGCGAAGCATAGGACAGACCGGCTGCATACTTTTGACCATCGGTCAGCATCCACTGCAAGAATGCCTTGATCGTCTTGGCTTTGGCCGCATCCGGAATATGGCTGGGAATCAGGAGCCATGTGAAAGTAGAGATGGGGTACGCGTTCCTCCCCGCGGCGTTGGTGATCGAAACACGAAAATCGTCCGGCATATTCTTGGCTGCCGCCGCGGCCGCTTCAGTCACAGTGTTGAAGTCGGCTTTGACGAAGGCGCCCGATGCGTTCTTCACGCTGCCGTAGGCCATCTTGTTCTGAACGGCGTAGATCAGTTCCACGTAACCTATCGAGTTTGGCGTCTGCTTCACCGTGCCGGCGACGCCTTCGTTGCCCTTGCCCCCGAGACCCACGGGCCAGTTCACGGAGGTGTTCGATCCCACTTTGCTTTTCCAATCGGGGCTCACTTTGGAAAGGTAGTCGGTCCAGACGAAGGTCGTCCCGCTGCCGTCCGAACGATGGACAACCTGGATGTCCGCGTTCGGAAGCTTGACGCCGGGGTTGTCCTTCACCAGGCGGGGATCGTTCCATTTCGTGATGGCGCCCAGGAAGATTCCGGAGAGCGTCTCGCCTGTGAATTTCAGATCCTGAGTAACGCCGGCAATATTGTAAGTGGGCACCACGCCTCCCAACACGCTCGGGAAATGGAGAGGTTTCACCGACAATTTGGAAATCTGCTCGTCCGTCATGGGCATATCGGACGCGCCGAACTCCACGGTCCCGGCGGTGAGTTGCGCGATGCCTCCCCCCGAACCGATCGATTGGTAGTTGATCTGCACGTCCGCGTGCATCTTGTGGTATTCGTCAAACCACTTTTGATAGATCACCGCCGGGAAGGTTGCTCCGGCGGCGTTGATCTGTTGCGCCGTCGCCAACGGGGCAGTCAGCGCCAGGAGCAGGCCCGCGAGGGCCAATGACCAAGTTTTCATAGACTTTTCTCCTCTATCTTCCCATTCGACTATGACAATTCCGTTACTGATGTGTTACCGGCTGTTGACATCGCCGGTCTACTTGGCCGGCGGCGCGCCGCCCGGAAGGGTATACCGGACGTTGAAGTAGATGGTATTGTCGTGGGTGGCCTTGGGGCTATTCAGAGCAACGTACCACGGTCTGCGCATAAGGTACTCATACTGGCCCATGAAGTTGACGGCGCCGTACTTGGCGTCTTTCCAAATGGTCTGGTTGAAGCCGAAGGTAAGTTCCTGAATGGTGCGGTTCTGGCTGTTGGCCGAACCCTTGAACCCATAACCAACCAGCGTCGTGCCATTGGCATCCACAGCCACGTCGCGGCCGACGTAGAGGGCGCTGTAGTAGGCATACAGAAGGACCTTATTGATGGTGGCCTCGAATCCCTCCACAAACCCGCCGGAGTGGAGGGGGCTCACGCTGGCATCGGCGCGCACTACCAGGTCGGGGGCTTGCCCGAAGATATAGCGGCCGCCGCCATCGCTCCAGAAGTTATTGGTGACCAGGCGGAAGTTCTTGACCATTTCGAGGTTGGCGTTGAACGATCCACCGGCGCCCGCCTTGGTGGAATACTGCCCCGAGGCGGCCTGCCCCGTGGTGATATTCCAGGTCTTGAAGGTCCGCTCGATGCCGGTGAATTCGAAGTGCACGCGGGAAACCGGGTCGAAGGCCATCTTGGCGATGATGTCGGGGTGAAGGTTGGGTATGGTCTGGACGTTGGTCTGGTTGTCCAACTGCGTACCCGCCAGCCCCGAAAGAGCGGACGGAAGCGTGATCGTGGAACCGCCTGAAGAGCCGCCCATATACTGGTCGGGGTTTTCGAAGGAGAGCCCCATGGTCACCTGATTGCTCGGGTGATAGAGGACACGGACGCCCGGCTGGCGGGTCCAGGGCAAGCCGATCACGTAATTCACGTCGATCACCTGGCTGTAGAACAAGTCGCTCGGCAACGCCGAAATGCCCTTGCGGTTGGGGGTCAGCATGCTCCAGCTCTGGCCGGCGAGGAACTCGAACTGGCCCTTGCGGACGTCCAGCCAGAACAGGCGGAGGCGGGGAACGAAAGCGCCGTTGCTGACGCTGACGTTGTTTGCGCCGTTGGTGCCCAGGAAGTCGAACTCGTTATAGCCGATGAAATGCCAGTCCTTCCAGTTGCCGTCCACGCGAAAGCCCAGACGCGAGTTTTGCGGGCTAAAGCGGAATTCGGAGAGCTTGGCGGTGGCGGCGTTGTTGTAGGGAATACTCCCGAAACTGCTGCCGATAGACCCGCCCGCGTTCTTGTCTTTCCACTCGCTGGTGAGGTCCATGAAGCCCACCGGCATGATGGTGGTATCGCCAATCTTGAATTGGAGGGGCGACGGAGGTTCCGCGGCAGGGGCGGCGGCGGGGGTCTGTGGCGCGGCGGCCTCACTGTTTTCATTGTCCGTATCGGCGCAAAATACTGGGCCAGCGGCCAGCGCCAGGACTGCTACTCCATACAGCACTCTATTCATTACCACTCCTTTGTTTGGATAAAATGTCCGACAGTTCAAGCTCGGCCTATACGGGAAGAGATCCCCGCGCGCCAGCCATGGCCGCGCCGCGATCCGCGGACGGTTCGACAAGAGCGCGCAAGGACATTCCCGCGATGTGAGAAGTTCTTATAGTTTGAGGGCTGAGGGTAACAAGCTGATGTTACGAAGGGATGACTCGACGGTTGCGGACAGATTAAATGTGGCGACCTGTTAGTCTTTTCCGGCCGGCGTCTGGGGCGTTCCGCGCGAGGGCGAGGCATGCCTCGCCCCTACTGTAGGGGCCGGGCATGCCCGGCCCGCAGCGGGGAATTCGGGTTATGCTTAGCTCTTGAAAGACGCGCTGCCAGCTCCGTCCATCCCCCAGGTGACGCTCGCGGATTTCGAGCGGCGCGCGCCGCGTTTGATCCACGCCGCGGTGGATCACTGGACCTGGGTGCGGCCGAACGACCCGGTTATCGTCAACGCCACCCGCGGCAGCCGCATCACCTGGGGCGAGCTTCAGCGCGGCTCGCTCGCCCTGGCCGCCGAGCTGGAGCGCATGGGGCTGCGCAAGGGCGACGTACTGGCGGCCTCCTTGCCCTTGCTCGACGAGCACATCCTCCTCGAATTCGCCTGCCTCCGCCTGGGCGTGATCCACGCGCCGCTCGATCTGCGACTCCAGCCGGGGGAAGTCTTGCGCTGCCTCGGCTTGGCGCGGGCCAGGGCGTACGCCTTCCCCGGCAAGCTGGCCGGAGCCGATTTCGCCGCCCTCGGCGAAGCCGCGCGCCAAAGCTGCCCCTCCATCGAGCGCCTGATCCAGTTTTCGGCTCCCGCCGACTGCATCCCGGCCGCCGAGAGCTTCGCCGCCCTCATGGCGCGCGCCGCCTCCGATCCCGCGCCTGTCCACGCCGGGATCTCCGAGCAGGACCCGGCGCAGGCTATCTTCACCACCGGCTCCACGGGATCGCCCAAGCCGGCTTTGCTTTCGCACCGCGGCATCCTCTGCCAGAACCTGTGCCTGGGGCGCGCCTTCGAATTCGCCGGCGGCAAGGTGCTCTGCAACCTGCCCGCTTCGCACGTGGGTGGGCAGGCGGAAATCCTGCTGACCACGCTGTACTGGGGCGCCACCGCGATCACCCTGGAAGTCTTCGATGCGGTGAAATCGCTCGACGCCATCGAGCGGCACGGCGTCACCCTGATCGGACAGATTCCTGCCATGTTCCAAATGGAATGGCGCACGGGCGATTATGCGAACCGCCAACTGGGCAGCCTGCGGCACGCGGTCTACGGCGGCCAGGCGGCGCCGCGCGCGTTCCTCGATCAGATGCTGCGCATGGCCCCGCGCATCGCCACCGGCCTGGGGCTCACCGAGGCGTCCGGCTTTTGCACCTATACGCCGCTGGCGGCAAACGCCGATTCGGTGGCGGGCGGGGTGGGCTGGTCCATGCCGGCCTATCCGCTGTCGATCCGCGCGCCCATGTGCGCCGATGGCTCGGCCGGCGCCGAGCTGCCCGAGGGCCAGACCGGCCACGTGTGCTTCCGCGGCCCGCAGAACTTCCTGGGCTATCTCAACGACCCGGCCGCCACCGCGGAAGCCCTGTCCTCCGACGGATGGCTTTACACCGGCGACATGGGCGCCATCGGCGAGCGCGGCCTGCGCCTGGCCGGTCGCGCGAAGTGGGTGGTCAAGACCGCTGGCTACCTGCTTTACCCCGGCGATATCGAGGCCCATATTGCCGCCTTGGCCGATCAGGTGGCCAATGTAGGCGTGGTGGGGCAACCGCACGCCAGATGGGGCGAGGCCCTGGTCGCCTTCGTCGAAAAGCGCCCCGGCGCGGACCTTTCCGAACCCGCCTTGCGCCGCCACGCCCGCGGGATCGCCTCCTACATGCGCCCTCTCCACTATGTAATCCTGGAGCCCGGCGCGATGCCTCTGAACCGCACCGCCAAAGTGGACATCGTGCGCTTGCAGAAATGGGCGGCGGAAGAAGTGCAGAAACTGCGAGCTCGCGGCCGGTGGGACGGGTAGGGCACTCTCGAAAATACACCCTAAGTGCTTGAAAACAGGTACAGGCTCCGGCGGCATTTTCATCGCTGCCGGTGCGCGATCCACGCCCATGGAAACAGACGGGAAATTGCGAAACGAAGCCAAATGGGGCTCGGGTAATGTTGCGAAACAAAGCTGGGCGCCGGCCGTGGTATCGAAACGAACTGCTTCTCGGCGAGCGAGCAGCCTTTTTTCGATTTCAGAGTAGCAGGCGGATTGGGAGGGTTTTGGGGATGGGGTTGGCAAGTGGTTGAAAAGGCTGGGTGAATTATTTTGCCGGGGGGGCGTGGAAGGGGTCTGCCCGGGGCCGTCGAGGCCCGCATCGGCGGGTCAAGGGCATAGAATGCCACCTGACAATTACCGCATCCGAAAAGACGTGGTCGAGGAGAAATGGCTCGGCATTCGAGACGTGCTGGTCTATTTTTCCCAATGCAAGCGGATTGTGCCGACCGGGACCGGCCCGCGATCCGCATTATACGCCGGGTTCCGAACATACTGGAAATCTCCGGTGATGGTCCACTCTTTTATGGCGTTCCACGAGTAGTAGGCTTCGACGATGTTCTCCGGCCGGTAGTTCAGCCTGCCATCGCCGATTATAAAGCCGATGCCGCCCTGCGCCAGGAAACATCTCTGATCGCCCGACAGATAGTTACGAACGCCGGCGATGCCGATGTGATCGCTTTTCCTCTTCCAGAGTTTCCCGCCGATGGAGACTCCGCCGCTCAGCGAGCGGTCGATCTGGGTGAACGCCCACGCCTCGGTTTTGCCGTCGCTCCAGCCGTAGCGCCCGAACGCTCCGATGTCGTCAGTGATCTCCTGCTCCAGGTTCACGCCAAAGCCGTATTTTTCCGTGCCCGGCCGGCGGGTCAGCCCCAGATCGGGGACGCCGTCCACCAGGGGCGCGTCCCGAAACGTGCCGGCGCGCTCGCGATTCAAGTATCCCAGCAGGCGCAGAATGCCCGGGCGCTTTATCGGGCTGTAGCGTTGCTCCCATTCGGCTACTTCGCCGCGATTCTTGGCGATCCGGGTATCGAGAGTCGGACCATTCGCCGTAGTCGGCTCCAGGGCGCTGGCCACGCGCAAGGACCAGGAGCGCATGGTCAGTTCCTGCATGGTCCCGATGGTATAGCCTCGGACGTCGGCGGGAAAGTCCCACGCGCCGTTGTACATCAGCGCCCAGTTCATGAACTGCGTGCGTGGATCGTGGCTGTACTTGTTGTCATCGAAGTAGTCCGTTAGCGCGAACTTGCCAGTGATCACGGTGAACCGGCGCATCGGCTGCGCTCCGGCCGTTTGATTCTGATCGCCTTCGATCGCTCGTTTTTCCGGGCCGATCGCCCAGGTATTTTTCATAAACCCGCGCGCCACATAGAGCGTGGGCGTGGCTGAGGCGACGCGGGAGATTTCGCCGTTGGTGAATCCGGCGATTCCGGTGACGTCGCCGAAACCCTTGCCGCCGGCGTCCTCCGGATTGACAACCATTTCGGTCCAGGAGTTCACGCGATAGGCCAGAAACACGGTCGCGGTGAGAGACACGCGGCTTTCCGGGTGTGGCGGCAGGCTGTTTACCCCTTCATAGAGCGAATGGAAATATCCATGATGCTGCCCGATGGACGTGGCCTGGAAGTGTATGCTCCAGCGGTCAGTCGAGGGTTCGTCGTTGGCGTCCTGCGCCACGGCGGGGAGCCAGGCAAACAGAACGCCGGCGATTGGCAAAATTAGTAGACGGTTCACGCGCATGGGATTGCACCGGGGCGGGCGCTGCCGGCCCACTCTCGACCTTACTAGCCAAATGTCTATGCATGATGACCGAACAAGCCGGCCAGGACCAGGACGCGGTAAAACACCAGAAGCATCATCAGAATAAGGTAGGCGCGCAGGCTCACCAACGAGATGCGCACGCTGGGGGTCATGGCCATGGGGCCCAGGCTTTCGGTATCGACCTTCTCCTCCGGCACGTCGTCCAGCGGGTGGATCACCACGAAACGGTCAGCCAGTTCGTTCAGCTCGATTGCATTTGTCATTGTCGCCATGTTCGTTCCTCCTTATCGGCAAAACCCGCCTTACACGGCCGGGAACAGGTTCGGGGCCGCCACCTGTGCGGCCAGAATCAAAGACAGAATGAACAGGACAATGATGATGGTCCAGTTCACCCAATTATTCCAGGGCTTGTTGGCATGCTCGCCCAGGAGCTCGCTATCGTTCAGTAACAATTGCAGGAAGATGATGGCCGAGGGCAGCATCACCCCCGCCAGCACCTGCACGCCCAAAATGATCAGTTGCAGCGGCGCGCGGGGAATCAACACCAGCCCGGCGGCTGCTGCCACGCAAAACCCGTACAGGATATAGAAACCTGGCGCCTTGCGCACGGGAAGCTGCAAACTGTGCGGCCAGCCGCGAATCTCGCCGTACGCCCACGCGCTCGAGAGCGAGATGGCCGTGGTGCCCAGTACGGCGGCGTTGATCATCAGCAACAGAATCGCGTTCCGGAAAAACCCGTTGGTGAAGCTGCCGATGTCCATCGCCATCTGCGCGGGATCGCTGAAATGGAACCCATGAAGGCGCGAGGCATTGCCGGCGATCATCATGCAGCCCGCCACCGTGATGGTAATGCAGGCGCCCAGAAACGTATCCAGACGCGCCCACTGGAGATCCGCGAAGCGCAGGCGCTTATCGGCGATGCAGCTCTGCTGGAAGAAGAGCTGCCAGGGGGCCACGGTGGTTCCAACAATGGCGATCACCAGGAACATCAGGTCCGGAGTAAGTCCGCCGGGAGGCACTCCGGGGATCAGAGACCCGCGCGCGATCTGCAATACGGGCGGATGCAGACCGAAGGCGATCACAAACCACGCCAGATCCAGCAGGCACAGGAAAACCACGGTGCGCTCCCACCGGAGATAGCTCCCGGTCAGAGCGATCAGAATCAAGCCCGCGGCCACCAGAGGCACGCCGGCGCGCGGGTCCACTCCGAGCTTGTTCAGCGCCAGATCGATGGCGGCGAACTCGGTAACCAGAGTCAGAAAGTTGACCAATTCCAGATCCACCAGGGAGAAGAGCCCCCACCACCGGCCGAACCGCTGATAGATCATGGCGGCGTGGCCCTTGCCGGTGGCGATTCCCAGCCTGACAACCATTTCCTGTATGAAGTAAGTAACCGGCAATAAGAGCAGAACTACCCACAACAGATGCATGCCATACTGGGCGCCGGCCTGGCTATAAGTGGATACCGCGCCGGCGTCGTTATCCGCCACCATCACGATGAGTCCGGGCCCGAACACCATCAGAAAGGTGAGCAGGTTGCGCGCCCACCTGGACTTCACCACTCGCCCGCGGACCGGCAATACTTCGGTTTCCACGCCGGGTGCGGGCGCCGTCACAAGTTTGCAGTTCATCGACGCACCTCCTCTCCCGCCCGCGTGCGGAGACACCACGGACGCTACGGCCGCGGCGCAAAACCAGGGCCGCGAGCCGGCATGAGCACTCGCTGGAGATGTCGAAGGGGAAGAATCTCGAGCCCCCCGATCGGGAGCACGGCCTTCAGCCCTCCGCGTTCACCACCGTAAAATCAGTGGAAGAAGCGGCGGCGAAGGCGATAGCCGGGAAGCTATCGAATTACCGCCGGAACTTCCACGCCGCGTCCTCCCGACTAGGAGGCTTATCGTCGTTCGGTTCCATATACCTTTCTGGAGGCGAGTTGAAGCTCAGGAGGGAAACAAAAAGCCATTTCCCCCGAGCGGAAGAAATGGCCAACTATCGCAAGCGATTGCTGACGGATTCCCCCACTGGTCCAAGCTTCAGCACCGCGCGCCGTAAGAGATCCGAGGACCTCAGCCACGTTAGAGAAACCCTTAACCCGGGAATCCCTGGTCACCCTCCACACAGCATCTTTGGATGCCTGAGGGCAGTGGCTTGTTTGCCGCGCGGACGCCTCGCCTACCGAGGATCCATGCAAATCGGGTGAATGGGCCTCAACTTGGCGACCACATCCATCCAGTAATAAAATACCGCCGGGCGCTTCGGTCTGTCAACAGTAAACTGTGCCGAATCAGATGAATTGCGCTTAACCTTTCGGTTGGACAGATCCAGTCATTCAGACCGGCTGCTTCCATACCGATGGGAACTCCTCCAACGCGACTCGCACCAACTGACTCCGGGTGCGGACCGCCGTTTTCATGAAGAGCTGTTGCAGGGCCGACTTAACCGAGGCCTCGGAAATACCCAGACGCTGCGCGATTTCCTTGTTGCTCAACCCTTCCGAGACGCCTTTGAGGACCGCGCGCTCGCGTTCGCTCAGCCGCCGCCGCTGTTCGCGGTCGCCGGTCCGGTCCACGGCCCGGACCAGAGCCTGGACGCAGCGCTGGTCGATCCAAGTCTCGCCCGCCATCACTTTGCGGATCGCGTCGGCCAGAAGCGCCGGCGAACTGTGCTTCAGGAATATGCCGCAGACTCCCAAGCCCAGCGCGCGCACGGATTCGGCGTCGGACATGCCGGCGGTCACAATGAATATTCTCCCCGTATAACCGGCCTCGCGCGCCTTGCGGATGAATTGCAGGCCGTTCTCCTCTCCCAGGTCGTAATCGAGGAGCACCAGGTCGATCTCATGGAGGCGCAAGGCCGCCAGCGCCTCCTCGCTCGATGCGCCATGCGCGATCATCTTCAGATCGGGCTCGGTGGCCAGCAGTTGGCTGAGGCTCACCCGAAACAGGGTGTGATCGTCAAGCAACAACAGCCGAATTTCCGGTATCATCGCATTGCTCCAAGTCTCCCGCCCCCTCCTGCGCCCGAACTAGAAGGACCGCAAAACAGCACCCCGCCGGCCGGGGCTCATGGTGAATGTCGCCGCGGAAAGCGCGCACGAAAGCGCGCGACAGGTACAATCCCAGGCCGGTGGCTTCGGCGCCGTGCTGGAAGGGCTTGAACAGGCGCTCGGGAGCGGCGACGCCGGGTCCGGTGTCGATGAACCGGACCACCACCGAGTCGGCCTCCGCGGATACCCGAACGATGAGTTCCTTGCGTTCCCGCCGCTCGACGGCGCGCTGGCTGTTCTTGGCGATATTCAGAAACACCTGCAGCAGGGCCTGGCGTTCGGCCCAAACCGGCGGAACCGAATCGGGCAGTTCCCAAACCACGGAGATCCCGGAATCGCGGAATGTGGATTCAATCACGATCCTCAATTCCTCGAGAACGGAGCGCACATCCACGCTCTCGGCTTCCGGTTGCAGGGTCTGCCGCAACTCCAAACCGGCCATCATGGCCAGGCCTTCCGCCAAATTGCTCAGCGCCTGGAAATCTTCGTTGCCAGCGATCCGCTCGTCGCGCGCCAGCTTGGCGCGCACAGCGGCGATGGCGCCGCAGAGGTTCCGCATTTCGTGGCACACGGCCCCCACCACGATCTTCGATCCGGCCAGAAGCTGCTGCAGGCTGAACTCCTCGCGGTCGCGTAACTCCTCGGAACTGTCCAACACCACGGCGGCCAGCCGCGGGCCGGAGCGCGTCCGGTAGGTGGAAAACCACACTCGAGCCAGGAAGACCTCGGCTTGACGCCGGCCGCGGCATTCCATGGCGGTGCGGAAGAGGGGCACTTCGCCGGTAAGCGGCACGGCGGCCAGCGCGGGAAGATAGCGCGTGATGGTCTGGCCCTCGAGTTTCCCGGGCTCGATTCCGAAAAGGGTGTGGGCGGCCTCGTTCGCCAAAAGCACTCTTCCGCTTCCATCCAGCGTGAAGATCGCCGCCGGACTGCTCTCGATCAAAAACCTGAGCTGCTCATCCGCCTCGCGGCGCAGCTCGGCTTCCTTTTCGAGATCTTCGACGTGCCGGCCCGTCAAGCGGCGATTTCGCGTGGATTCGAAAACGTAAAGGCCGGCGCCGAAGAACGCCGAGAAAGTCAGGATCACTCGCGGCACGCCCAGCGCAAAGGTCCACGGAAACGGGTCGAAGGCTTCGCTAAGCGCGGTGCAAAGGGCGGCTACGCCCGCTATCTGCCAGCGGGTGAGGCGCCCACCCACCATCAGCATCGGAAACAAGTAAAGAAACCCGAATGAGATGTCGACGTCGAAGCGCCAATCGATCAACGCGATGGCCGCGATCAGGGCGCCGGCGCGCAGCAGCACCACCCTCCGGCTGCCGTGACGAAGCCCGAAAAACAGTTCTTGCGGCTTGTTTGGAGCCAAGTTCGATCTCTCACACCCATTCTAGCTTGTGTATCGTACACCCCTCCGATGCGGCGCTGCTCGCGCCAACCCAAAAGATCTATCCGAAAGATGCAAGGAAGCCAGCGACCGCCCCTCAATCCGAAAGATCCAGTAGAAAGATGCAGGCGCTTCGCCAAACGATCCTGGATGGGGATGGCGTTCGATACGTATACTGATATGTAGTGTCTTTGTCCGCCTTCATTGGGGGAGCCCCGATGAGCGGACGCATCCGCCGAACCGCCGCTCGGCCCCGGAGAACCCGGGTGAGTACGTTCACGCGCCTCGGATGTCCCAAGCAAACGCATTCGCACCAGAAAGGCGCTCGGCGGGGAGGGTTATTCAATGAATCTCACGATTGTTGTGGAAGCCGTTGTCTGCGTCGCGCTGGCCTTCGGCCTCGCCGGGTGCGGCGGAAAGGCGAACGCCAACACGGCTGAGGCGGCGCCGCCGCCCACTACCATCGAACGGGCGCCCGACGGCAGCATCGCCAAGGTGGATAATCCCAGCCAGTTTCCCCTCGCCATGGCGGGCAAACACGCGTCCGCGCCGGAATTGCAGGTGACCGGAGTGGTAAGCCCGGACGTTTCCCGGAACATCCCCGTGATTTCGCTGGCGTCGGGCCGCGTGGTGGAGATTCATGCCCGAATTGGCGATACCGTCGAAAAGGGTCAGCTCCTGGTGCGCATCCAGAGCGCGGATATTGCGCAGGCCTTCTCCGATAACCAGCAGGCGGTAGCCGACGAGACGCTCGCCCGCGCGCAGTACGAGCGCGCCAAGCTCCTGTTCGAAAAAGGAGCGACGGCGCAGAAGGATCTGGAAGTCGCCGAGGACGCCGAAGCCAAGGCTGCGATAACCGTCCGGACGACCTTGTCGCGCCTGCGGATTCTGGGCGCCGATCCCGACCACCCCACCGCCCTGATCGATATCGCCGCGCCGGTCTCGGGAGTCATCACCGAGCAGAACGTAACCGCCTCCGCCGGCGTGAAGACGCTCGATAACTCGCCGAATCTCTTTACTATTTCCGATCTCTCCAATGTCTGGATTCTGTGCGACGTCTATGAGAACGACCTTCCCAACGTTCGTCTCGGCGAGTACGTGGACATTCATCTGAACGCCTACCCCAGCCAGGTCCTCAAGGGCCGCATCAGCAACATCGGGCCGATACTCGATCCCAACACCCGCACCGCCAAGGTCCGGTTGGAGGTTCCGAATCCGGGCATGCTGCGCATGGGCATGTTCGTCACGGCGACCTTCCATGGATTGACCAAGGAAACCCACGCCACCGTGCCGGCGGCCGCGGTTCTCCATCTGCATGACCGCGACTGGGTCTATGTGCCCATCGAGGGCGGACGGTTTCAGCGGGTGGGAGTGACCGGCGGGCCGATGCTGGCCGGCAATATGCAGGAGATCCTATCGGGCCTCGAGCCGGGCCAGCGCGTGGTGTCGAACGCATTGGTTTTGCAAAACACCGTCGAACAGTAAGCGCCGGAAAACCCACTCATGATCCGCGGCATTGTCGAATTCGCCCTGAACAACCGGTTCCTGGTAGTGATACTGGCGTTGTTGCTGTTCGTCTGGGGCGTGATTTCCTTTCAAAGGCTTCCGATAGAGGCGTATCCCGACGTAGCCAACAATTATGTCCAGGTGATCACGCAATGGCCGGGCCGGGCCGCGGAAGAGGTGGAGCAACAGGTCACGATTCCCATCGAAATCGTGATGAACGGGATTCCGCACCTGTCCCACCTGCGGTCCACGTCGCTGTTTGGTTTGTCCAGCGTGATGCTGATTTTCGACGACGAATCCGATAACGATTGGAACCGGCAGAAGGCGCTCGAACGGCTTTCGCAAGCCGCGCTGCCGCAGAACCTGCAGCCGCAAATCGGCACGGATTGGAGCCCTGTAGGCCAGATTTACTGGTACACGCTCAAGAGCACGAACCCGCAGTACGACTTGATGGAGTTGAAATCGCTGGAGGACTGGGTCCTCGAGAAACAGTTCAAGTCCGTTCCCAACGTGGTCGATGTCAGCAGCTTCGGTGGAATCACGCGAGAGTACCAGGTTCGCCTGGACCCGGACAAGCTGGTGTCCTATGGGTTGAATCTCGGGCAGGTGGAGCAGCAACTGGCCAACAACAATGTGAACGCGGGGGGAAGCTTCATCGAGGCCGGTTTGCAGCAGGTGAATGTTCGGGCGCTGGGGTTGCTGCGCAACGTGGCGGACATTGAAGCCACCGTCGTCAAGACGCAAAACGGCACGCCGGTTCGAATCCGGGACATCGCGACCGTTTCGCAGGGGCCGAAAATCCGTCTGGGCAAGATCGGCAAGGCGATTCATCGCCTCGACGGCAGAGTCATAGATGACGACGACGTGGTGGAAGGCATTGTTCTGTTGCGCAAGGGCGCCGAATCGGATGCCACTCTCGACGCCATCCATGAAAAGGTCGCGGAGCTGAACAGCCGCATTCTGCCTCCCGGGGTGAAGGTGGTTCCGCACCTGGACCGCAGCGATCTGGTGCACTACACCACGCACACCGTTCTCCACAATCTTACCGAGGGAATCATCCTGGTTTCCATCATTCTGTTTCTGTTCCTGGGCAATGCGCGAGGCGCCCTGATTGTGGCGATGACCATTCCGTTTTCACTGCTGTTCGCTTCCATCTGTCTCGACCTGCGCCACATCCCGGCGAATCTGTTGTCTTTGGGCGCTCTGGACTTCGGCATGGTGGTGGATGGAGCGGTGGTGATGGTGGAGAATATCGTCCGGCACATGGGCCGCCAGGACGTTTCTAAACCGGCCATGGCCCGCATCCGCGAGGCGGCGCACGAGGTGCAGCGGCCGGTGTTCTACGCCATCGGCATCATCATCACAGCCTATCTGCCGATTTTCACGCTGCAGAGCGTGGAGGGGCGGTTGTTTCAGCCGATGGCCTGGACGGTGGCGTTCGCCCTGCTGGGAGCGCTGATTTTTTCCATGGTATTGGCCCCGGTGCTGGCGAGTTTCGTATTCCGGGGGCAAGCGCGGGAATGGCGCAATCCCGTTCTGCAATGGCTGACCGCGCGGTATCGCGCGTCGGTGAGATGGGCGGTGCATCATCGTTGGGTAATAATCGGCGGCGCGGCGGCCTGCCTGCTGGCCAGCATCCACCTGGCGACCGGCGGCGTCATTGGGTCGGAGTTTCTTCCGCACCTCGACGAGGGCGCAATTTGGGCTCGCGGCACGCTGGCGCCCAGCACCGGTCCCACCGAGGGCGAGCGCCTGATGGACGAAGCGCGGACCACTCTGGCGTCGTTCCCGGAAGTGACGCAGGTGGTTTCCCAGGTGGGGCGGCCCGACGACGGAACGGACACCACGGGTTTCTTCAACACGGAGTATTTCGTCGATCTCAAACCCAAGGAGAAGTGGCGGCCCGTGTTTCGCGAACGGAAGGAAGATCTGATCGCGGCCATGGACCGTGAATTGGAGAAGATGCCCGGAGTGCTCTGGAATTTCTCGCAGCCGATCGCGGACAACATGGAAGAGGCGGTCAGCGGGGTAAAGGGCGAGCTGGCCATTAAGATCTACGGCGACGACCTCAAAACCCTGGAGCAGAAGGGCGACGAAATCGTGAACGTGATGCGCGGCATCCGTGGCATCGAGGACCTGGGGCTTTTCCGCGTGATCGGTCAGCCGAATCTGGATTTGGAAGTGGACCGGCAGACGGCCGCCCGCTTCCAGATCAATATCGCCGATGTGCAGGATGCCATCCAGACGGCCATAGGCGGCAATGCGGTCAGCCAGGTGCTGCAGGGCGAGCAGCGATACGACCTGGTACTGCGCTACCAGGCGCCCTACCGCGACACTCGCGAGGCGATCGAGAGCGTCCGCCTGGTGGCGCCCTCTGGAGAGCGCGTATCGCTCGCGCAATTGTGCAGGATTCAGGTTGTGGACGGCGCCTCCGAGATCTACCGCGAGGCCAATTCGCGCTACGTGGCGATCAAGTACAGCGTGCGGGGCCGCGATCTCGGCAGTACCGTGGAGGAGGCCATCCGCAAGGTGGGGCAGCGCATCCAACTGCCTCCCGGCTACCGGATCGACTGGGCCGGCGAATATGCCAGCCAGCAGCGGTCCCAAAAGAGGCTGATGATCGTGCTCCCAATCACCATCCTGGTGATTTTCATCATCCTCTACACCATGTTTCACTCGTTCAAATGGGCATCGCTGATGCTGGCGAACATCGCCATGGCTCCGCTCGGCGGATTGCTGGCCCTGCTGCTCACGGGGACCCACTTCAGCGTCTCGTCGGGGGTCGGTTTCCTGGCGCTGTTCGGGGTATGCGTGCAGACCGGGGTCATCATGCTGGAGTACATCAACCAGCTCCGCGCGCGCGGCCACGACATTGCCGACGCCGCCGTGGAGGGAGCGGTTCTCCGGCTCCGGCCCATTATGATGACCACCCTGGTGGCGACGCTGGGGCTGTTGCCGGCGGCGCTGTCGCGCGGGATCGGCTCCGATTCGCAGCGGCCGTTCGCCATCGTGATCGTGGGAGGGCTGATGGTGGCCATGCTGGTGAATGTTATCCTGTTGCCTACCCTGTACGTGTGGGTGGCGCGCAGCGGCGATGCGCTGCCGGCGCCGGAGGCCGACTTCGAGGAGCAGGAGTAAACGGAGCCGAGATGAATCGGAAAGAAGTTCGAGCGCGCATCGAGGAGATCGGAATCATTCCCGCCATCCGCGTGTCGTCCCCGGAAGAAGCGCTGCTGGCCGCCGAGGCGGTCGCGAGCGGCGGCATTCCCATCGTGGAAGTGACCATGACCGTCCCGGACGCCGCCGGCGTGATCGCCGTCCTGACTAAGCAGAGGCCCGAGCTGATCATCGGCGCCGGCACGGTCCTGGATGTCGAAACCGCGGTCCGATGCCTGGATGCGGGAGCGAGCTTTCTTACCAGCCCGGGTCTCGATCTCGACATCGCGGAATTCGCGCACCGGCGGGATACCGTGGTCTTCCCGGGCGCGCTGACTCCCAGCGAGGTGATGGCGGCGCGCAAGGCCGGTTGCGACTTCGTCAAGATATTCCCCTGCTCGCAGCTCGGCGGCCCCAGTTACATCAAGGCGCTCAAAGCGCCGTTCCCCAAGGTCCCCTTGATCGCTTCCGGCGGGGTCAACGAACGGAATGTCGCGGATTTCATTCTGGCCGGAGCGGCAGCCGTCGGCGTCGGGGGGCACTTGATCCCCAGAAGGGCGATCGAGTTGCGCCAACCGCACCGCATACACGAGCTGGCCGCCAGGTTCGTGAAAGCGCTGAAAGCGGCGCGCAGCCAAGCTTTCCAGGCGAGCTGACAAATCCGCCCCAGGATCGCGTCCCTTGGCGGCCCAAAGACCTCGCGGCAAGTACTTTTTTACGAAAGTACGACAAGAAATCGTCCATGTACGATTATTGGTATTGACATACGATAAGAAATCGTAATAAACTTCTGCCGTGGCCTCTACTCCCTCGGACGCCGAACTCGCCATTCTGACCGTGCTGTGGCGATGCGGGCCCAGCACGGTGCGCGAAGTGCATCAGACTCTAGCCAAAGATACCGGCTACACCAGCACCCTGAAGCAAATGCAGGTAATGCATGGAAAGGGGCTGCTGCGGCGCAGCGAGCGCTACCGGTCGCACGTATATGAAGCCGCCGTGTCCAAGGAGGAAACCCGGGCGCAGATCGCGGGCGACGTGCTGCATCGCGCCTTCGAGGGATCGGCTAAGAACCTGGTTCTGGGGGCGTTGACGGCTCAACGCGCGTCAGCCGCCGACCTCAAGGAGATCCGCCACATGCTGGATGAATTCGAGAACGGGAGGAAATCAAGGTGATCGGCGCAATTGTTTCACAGCCCTGGGTCCAGCGGCTGGGTTGGACGCTGGTTCACTTCCTGTGGCAAGGCACGGCGATTGCCATCCTGTACGCGGCGCTTCGAGAACTGCTGGGCCGCTCGCTCTCGGCTCACGGGCGCTACGTCCTGGCTTGTCTGGCGCTCGCGGCCATGGCCGTTGCGCCGCCGCTTACATTCCTGCTGATCCCGAACGCCGGCGCAAGCGTGGCGCCGATGGTCTCGTGGAACATTTCCGCAGCCGGATGGCAACAGCTTCTGCCTGGCGTTGTGGCGGCATGGCTGCTGGGGGTTGTCGCGTTCTCGATTCGACTGTTCGCCGGCTGGCGGTTCACGGCCCGTCTGCGAGCGACGTCGCATTCCGCGCCGCCGGAATGGCAGCAAACCCTCGAGCGAATCGCCGTCCGCGTGGGCGCTTCGCGGCCGGCGCGCCTGTTGGTCTCGTCGCTGGTGGAGATCCCCACGGTGATCGGGTGGCTGCGGCCGGTGATCCTGTTACCCGTGAGCTCGCTGACGGGATTGCCCATGGAGCACATCGGGGCCCTGCTGGCCCATGAACTGGCGCATATTCGCCGCCACGACTACCTCGTGAGCATTCTGCAAAGCATCGCCGAAGCGGCCCTATTCTACCATCCGGCCGTGTGGTGGGTCTCCGGACAGATCCGCGCCGAGCGTGAAGTGTGCTGCGACGACCTGGCGGTGGCCGCCAGCGGCGACGTGCTCACGTATGCGCGTGCGCTGGCGGAATTGGAAACCCAGCGGTCCCCGCGCCTAAGGCCCGCGCTGGCGGCCGACGGCGGGTCTTTGCTCCAGCGCATTCGCAGGCTGGCCGGCGAATCGCAGCCGTTTTCGTACAACCTGCCGGGTCCCGGAACGGCGTGGGCGTTGATTCTGCTGTGGCTGGCGGGCATAGGCGCGGCCGCGATCCACGCCTCTCAAACCCCCGTGTCGCGCGCCATCCACATCACGCCTCCCCTGCCCGCCGGGGCGGCACGCGGCGGCTCAAAGCCTGCTTCGCAGGCATCGCCGCGCCCCATGGCGCCCGCGCCCGCTTCGCCTGTTGTGTCTGCGCTGTTGTTCGATCCCTTCTTCGCACCGCCTCAGGCGCCCGCCGCTCAGGCGCCCGCCGCTCAGGCGCCTGGCTCGGCCGTCGACCCCACCCAGAGAGGCAGCCTCGCCGGCCATGTGACCAATGCCTTGACCGGCGAACCGATAAGGAAGGCAAGGGTGACCCTGACGCGCACCGGGAGCACCGGAAGCACGGCGGTCGCCACCACGGATTCGGTAATCACCGATGCGTCGGGAGGCTTTGAGTTCCTCAACGTCTATCCCGGGGATTGCACCCTGATTGCGAGCCGGCCGGGATTTACGGGGGTGGAGCGAGCGTCATCGTCGTCAATGGGAACCATGCTCCGGATCGCGCTGGGCTCCGGCGAGAAGGCCACCGATCTGAAGCTGCGCCTCCCTTCCCAGGGCGTTATCGCCGGCCGCGTGGTGGATGAAAATGGCGATCCGGCGCCCAACGTCAGCGTCTCCGCCCTGCATCCCACTTATGTACAGGGCGTAAGGAGACTCGTTTCCGCGGGCATTTCATTCAGTTCCACGAACGACCTGGGAGAGTACCGCATTTCCGCCCTGACTCCGGGGCGATACTATGTGCGGGCTAGCGCGGGGTCTTCCTCGCTTTACGGGCCGGGACTTCCCGCGACCGCCGACCGGATCTACCCCCCGGTCTACTACCCCAATGCGCCCGATCTGGACACCGCGACGCGGGTGGAGGTGCGGGCCGGCGCGGAGTTGGGCGCCATCAATTTCACTTTGCGGCCCGCACGGGCGGTGCGAATACGGGGCCGCGTGGTGGACGGCGCCACCGGCCAAGCCCCACCGCGCGCAAATATCATGATCTACTCGACCGGCGCCGGCACGGCGGGAATCGGCAATTCGGCATCCACCAACGCGAAAGGCGAGTTTGAGATCGGCGGCGTGCTCCCCGGTTCCTATGATATTTCCGCGAGTAGCTCAGTTGCCAACCGGATGCTCTCGGCGCGCGACACCGTAGTGGTGGACGATTCCGGCCTTACGGGCGTGCTGTTGCGCCTGACCACTGGGGCGAGCGTGGCTGGAACGGTGCGGGCCGACGGCGCGTCCGCCGCGGGCGGCATTGACTTCTCGACGCTTCGCGTGTCCGTGGGGTCCCCGCTGCCGGCAAACCTCCTAGCGATCTTGAATCGTGCGTCCACCGGCGCCGCCGCTCCAGGGACGCCAACCGGCGCCGTTCCATCTTCGACGGTGGGGCAGGCGCTTTCGCCTGCCAACTTTTACACGCAGTATCCGGGCGCTGTGGACGCACAGGGCAATTATGTTTACGACAACGTCCCGGACTCCCACACCCAGGTTTACGTCAACGGCCTGCCGGACTCGTTCTACCTGAAGTCCGCTAGCTTCGAGGGTCAGGAGACCATCCACACCGGGTTCGAAGTCACCGAAACGGGCCGCCATCGCCTCGACCTGATAGTGAGCGGCGACGGAGCGGAGATCGATGGGGTCGCATTGGACAGCCAGGACAAGCCGGTCGGCGAAGCCACGGTGGCGCTGGTCCCGGCCGATCCGGCCTTGCGGTCGTCGCCGCGTCTCTATAAAAGCACCAATGTCGCGCAGAACGGTCAGTTTTCGCTGAAGTCGATTCCTCCAGGCAAGTACCTCATCTACGCGTGGGAAAGCGTCGAGGACGGCGCCTGGTTCGATCCGGACTTCATGGCGCGGTACGAAAAGCTGGGCGAGAGCGTGTCTCTGGACGCCAATGACCACCAGACGCTGAATTTGAAGCTGCTGTCCACAACGGAGGAGCCGTCGCGCTGACGGGAATCGAAAGATGCCGAGATTTCTTGCTTTCCTATTTCTCACCGCCATCTTCCCGCTGGCGTCTCCGGCCCAGCCAGGGGCAGGGCAGGCGCCGGCCAAGCCCGGTGAAGCCGGCGCCGTTTCGGGTTGGGTGGTCAACACCGCGACCGGGAAGCCGTTGGAGCGCGCCACGGTTCTGCTGGTCCCGGACGGAGGCTCGACGGGCATGGTGGTCATGAACGGAGTGACGATGATGGCGCCGGTCTCTTTCGGAGGTGGGACGACACTGACAGCCGTCACCAATGCCGAGGGCCGGTTCGCGTTTCCCGCCGTGGAGCCGGGCAACTACCTCATTACCGCGGTGCGAGCCGGATTCGCCGTGGTCGCGGACACGGCCCTTCAAAGTTCTGGCGGCAGAGTCAACGTCACGGTGACTTCCGGCCCGAAGGTGACCGATCTGAAGTTGCGGCTGGCGCCCGCGGCCGTTATTTCCGGCCGCGTGACGGATGAGGAGGGCGATCCGCAGCCGGGCGTCAGCGTCCGCTTAATGCACCCCGTCTACGCCCACGGCCAGCGCCAGCTACAGAGGATCGAGGCCATCAACAGCGTGTCCAACGACCGCGGAGAGTTCCGCATTCATGACCTGCTTCCCGGCCGGTACGTCCTGGTGGCCACCGGCGGGAATAACGGCGCGGCATTCGACCGCTACTTTCCGGCCTTTTACCCGAGCGGCACGGACGCTTCCGCCGCCACCCTGCTGGACATCAAACCCGGAACGCAGCTCCACGATATGAACTTGATCCTGCTCCCGGCGAAAATGACCAGGCTGCGGGGGCGCGTGATCGACGCCGCCACCAACCAGCCTGCCGCCAACGCGGGCATCCTGCTGTCGCCGAGAGGCACGGCTTTCAATTCGGTGAGTACCGCCCATACCTCGGCCAACGCGCAAGGTGAGTGGGAAATTTCAGACGTGCGCCCGGGACCGCACGTCATCGGGGCCGAACTTACGCGAGGGCAGGACCGCCTGGCGGCGCGGATCAGCGTGGAAATCCCCGCCACGGGCATGGACGACGTTCGGCTGCTCCTAACCCCCGGCGCCGAATTCGCGGGAACCGTACGGCTGGAGGGCGCGCAGGGCCACCCCGATTTCGATCCTTCCAAGCTGCGGGTTCTGTTGACCGCCCAGGAATACGATGCCGGGGTGTCTAACGCCGCCGTGACGCCCCAGGGCGCTTTCACCGTCCGGAACGTTCGCCCGGCCACTTACGACGTTTCCGTGACGCCGCTGCCTGACACGCTGTACTTGAAATCGGTGCAGTTCGAGAGGCAGGAGACCATTAACACGGGGTTCGAAGTCGCCGGACCGGGAAGCTTTCACCTCGATCTGGCGGTGGGCGGCGACGCGGCGCAGCTCGAAGGCACGGTGAAAGACAGCGAGGACAAGCCATCGAGCGGCGTGACCGTATTACTGGTTCCCGCCGATCCGGCGCAGCGGAAGATGCAGCGGCTGTATAAGACAGCCACCACCGGCCACGACGGCAAGTACATCCTGAAGGGGATTCCGCCCGGCGGCTATCTTCTGTACTCGTGGGAGGCGGTCGATCCGGGGATATGGTTCGAGGATGACTTTCTGCCGCGCTACGAAAAAATGGCTGTGAGCGTGTCACTCGGAGCCAACCAGCGAGCCACCACCAATCTGGAAGTGCGGGCGACTGTGGAAGCGCCGGCGCCCTGAGGAGGTAGCGGCCTCGCGGGCCTACCGCGGACGGCCTAATCCTCACTCCATGTGCGAAGCGTATGAGCGCCGATGCTCGGCAGGTCGGCCTCAGCGCGGCGCAAGAAACGAAAAGGGGCCACGGCTAGTGGTCTGCGGCGAACAGGATGACGAGTATGCAGGTAACTGTGGGGCAGCCAATCTTGGCTGCCGCCGGCTTTCAGCCGGCATTTGCCGTGTGAGAGGGCTCCGCGGATGCGAAAGAGCCCCCTAAAAAGGCGGCTGCAGGCAAGATTGCCTGCCCCACAAAACATGCAGAACTTCTGCGCCCTACACTAACGGATGCGCGCGAAGGTCGAGAGTCTCCCGGACGCGGTGGAATACGTCGCCCCGGGCAATGCCGCTGGCGTCGCCCTCATCGATGGCGGCGCGGAGCGCGGCCAGCTTCGCCTCGTAATGCCGCTCCTCGCGCTCCAGTGTCCGGAGCCCGGCGCGCACGACTTCGCTGGCGTTTTCGTAAAGCCCGCTTTCAACCTTCTCCAGCACGAAGCGGTCAAGCTCTTCGGTCAGATTGACATTTCGCGTGGGCATGGCAGTTCCTTCGGCTTTGGCCCGACTCCAATGTGATCATACCGCCCTTGGCAAACCTTGCCAGACGAAACCCTACTGGTTCTTCGCTGGTTCCGGCGGCGCGGCTTCCTTCTTTTGGTTGGGCCGGAAGCGCTGGGTCTGGCGCGGGGCCGGTTTGGCGCTGGCCAGTTCCACGTAGGCTTGGATGACTTTTTCCTTTTGCGCCGGGTCGATCACCAGGTATCTGTGCCGCCCGCCGGCCGCCGGCGTGAAGCGCGTGCGGCCATCTTCCAGCACGCCGATCGCGCCTGGCGCGGACAGCTTGAAGTAACCATCCGGGCGGACCGCGTAGAGCACCGCCGCCATGGACGGAACCGGGGCGTCGTAGGGCATGGTTCCGTTCGCGCGGTACGCGTCGACAATGGGATGGGCCGGCGCCCAGGCGAAATCCTTCTCGATGCTCGAACCGGGAAAGGGCAGGGCATCGCCCACTTCCGTGCCCACCGCCACAATGGGAGTGGGCCACTCGGCGAACAGGCGTTTGGCCGCGGCCACGTCCGCCTTTATGCGAACATCGGCGCGCCCATCCGGGTAGGAACCCGCCGCGATAGCAAGTAACTTGACTTTGCGACTTATTAAGTCGAGCGCGCCCGGCAGGTCCATCACCTTCACCAGGTTAGTGGCGGGCCCGGCCAGCGTCACCATGCAATTGGCGTCATTTTGCGCCGTCAGGGCGTTGCGGATCAGCGGTACGGGGTCGGCCGTATCGTTCAGCTTATCGATGGAGTGCGGCCAGGCGGGCGCGCCGTCGGCCGTCTTCTTCTCCAGCACCACCTTCAGAACCGGGGTGTCGCCCGCCAGGCTGCCCTCGCCGGCCATGCCGATGGGAGACGCCGGCCTCTGAAAACCGCCAAACCCGCCCGCGGCCGGCGGAGGACCGGCGTAGAACCTGGCGAGCACTTCCGCGAATGCCGCCGATTTCAGATTCGAGCGGCTGGTGCTGTTCGAAACCAGCCGCGCTTCGTTCTTGCCTTCGAGGCCATAGAGCAGCGCCAATGCCAGCGCCGCATCCACGCCGTTGCCCAGATCGGAATCGAACACGATCCCAATCGCCGGTTTGCCTTGTTGAAATTGCATAACGGTCAGGTGAGCTCGGCGAAGCTAAGCTGCCCGGTGGCGTCGCCGAAGTGCTCCATGTGGATGCCCATCCGATCCATCATCGCCAAGTGCAGATTGCACATCGGCGTTTCCTTGCGATATACCACGCGCCGGCCAGTCCGGATGGCCCCGCCGGCATTGCCGATCAGCAGGGTGGGCAGATCTTCGTGCAAATGCCGGTTACCGTCGGAAAGGCCGGCCCCGTATACCAGCATCATGTTATCCAGCAGGCGGCCGCCGCCTTCCTTGGCCGACTTCAACTGGTCCACCCAGCCCGCCATCTGGGTCGCATGATAGGTATTGATCTGGGTGACTTTCTCGATGAGATCGGGCTTGTTCTGGTGGTGGGTGCAAGGATGGTGGCCATCGGAGATGCCTATCTCGCGATAGGGCCGCGAGGTGCCTTCGCGGGTCATCAGGAAGGTGACCACGCGCGTCAGGTCCGCCTGGAAGGCGATGGTAATCATGCCGGTCATCAACTTGAAGTGTTCGGCGAAATCGGCCGGTATGCCGTAAGGCTTTTCCATGTGCGGATCGATCTGCGCGTTGGTCTTCTCGGCGCGCTCGATCTGTCCCTCGACGTCGCGAATGGAGGTGAGGTACTCATCCAGCTTACGGCGGTCGGTGGGACCGAGGGTGGCTTCGAGCTTGTGGGTGTCCTCGCTGACAAAATCGAGAATGCTGTGGCGATAGTCGGCTTGGCGCGCCCGAGTCTCGGGGCTCAAGACCACGCCGTTGCCAAACAGCCGTTCAAACAGCGCCCGCGGATCGAGAATGGGCGGCAGCGGCTGAGTCTCGCTCTTCCAGGCGAGGTTGTTGGTGTAGGCGCAGGAGTAACCGGAATCGCAATCGCCGGCCTGGCGCGCGTCTTCCATGCCGATTTCGAGCGACGGGAAGCGCGTCTGGTCGGCCAGGTGTTTGGCCACGATCTGGTCGCAGGAAACGCCGGCCTTGATATCCACCGTGGTCTTCTTGACCTGCACTCCGGTGAGGTACGACCCCGAGCAACGGCCGTGATCGCCCGCGCCATCGAGCAACGCGCGCCCGGTGTTATGGGTCAGGTTGCCCAACTGGAGGATGTCGTCGCGGTGCGGCTCCATGGGCTTCAGGATGCGCGGCAACTCGCCCAGCTTTCCCTCGTAGGCGGGGTTCCACTGTTCCATGATGATGCCGTTCGGCACATACGCGAACACCATGCGCAGAGGCGGCCGGGCGGCTCGCGCCTGGCCGAGGGCCATGGCCGGGACCATGGCGTCGAGGAAAGGAAGTCCCACCACCGCGCCCATGCCGCGCAAGAAAGATCTTCGATGAAGCGCCTTTCGCATTATCGTCATTTCCGAGCTACCTCCTTGGTTCGTACCTGAGTTTGCGTCTGGACCTGTTCGCCGCGCCGCATCTCAAAGGGCGCGCTGCGCACGATTTCATAAATCGCCGTCTGGAACGGGTATCCTTGGGCCGCCAGGTTGTTGACGACTTGATCGATGGCGCGCCGGTCATAAGGCGCGATGCCCCGCCCCAGCGCGTAGATCATGAGCTTTTCGACCACCGCGCGGGCAAACTGGGGAACGGACGAGGCCAGCGCCGCGCGCATTTCCGCCGGGGTGGCGAAACTCTTGCCGTTGGGCAGCGTGCCGCTGGAATCCACGGGGAACTTGCCGTCCAGGGTCCGCCATTTGCCGACGGCGTCGTAGTTCTCCAGGCCAAAGCCGAGGGGGTCCATCTTGGAATGGCACGAGGCGCACACGGCATTGGCGCGGTGCTTCTCCATCTGCTGGCGCAGGGAAAGCGAAGTTCCCACGGCGGCCTCGTCGAGCGGCGGAACGTCGGGCGGCGGCGGGGCCGGCGGGGTCCCCAGAATCTCCTGTAATATGTACTTCCCGCGAATCACCACCGAGGTGCGCGTGGCGTAACTCGAAACCGTAAGAACGCCGGCCTGCCCCAGCAATCCGCCGCGCTGATCGGTAGTCAGGTCCACCTTCCGAAACTCGGGGCCCTTGACGCCTTCTATCCCGTAATGGCGCGCCAGTAGTTCGTTGAGAAACGTGTAGCGGGCGTCCAGGAAATCCGCCATCGGCCGGTTCTGGCGCAGAATGTAGTCGAAGAACATGGTGGTCTCGGTGCGCATGGCGTCGCGCAGTTCGGGACTCCATTCGGGAAACTTCTGCGGGTCGGGCTTCACCACGTCGAGGTTGCGGGTTTCCAGCCACTGGGCGGCGAAATTGTCCGCCAGCGCGGAGGAGCGCGGATCGGCCAACATGCGCTTCACCTGCGCGTCGAGCGTGGCGGGGACGTGGAGTTTGCCGGCCTCGGCCAGGTTCAGCAGCTCGTCGTCCGGCATGGAGCTCCACAGAAAGTAGCTCAACCGCGAGGCCAGCTCGACGTCGGAGATGCGGTGGATGGCGGCTGGGTCGGTGGGGTTGGGGTCGTGCTCGATGCGGAACAGGAAGTTCGGCGAGACCAGCATGGCTTGCAGCGCCAGTTGAATACCCTGGTCGGCGGATTGGCCGTGAGCCTGGGCAATGCCCACGAACTTCTCGAGCGAGGCCACCTCGGCCTGGGACACCGGGCGGCGATAGGCGTGGCGCGCCAGGTTGGCGACGATCTTCTGCACGCAGGCCGGGCCGGAGCTGGGATCGCATATCAGGATGCGGGCGCGGCTGGGCGGCGGCGTCTTGGGTTGGTAGGGACCGTCGAACAGGATGCCGTCGACGAACTTATTGCCCTTCTTGTTGTAAAGGTCGCGCGGCCCCAAGTTCTTCACAAAATCGTCGTTGATGAAACCCGCCCGAAAAACGTGGTCGCCTTCGGGCAGCGCGAGGCGCATCTCCTCTTCCGATTGCGGATCGAAAAAGACCAGGCCGGAAGGCTTGGTTTCCACCATCTTGCTGCCAAGCAGTTTGCCATCCATCCAGAAACCCAGCATTACGGGCTTGGCGTCGGCCGGGCGTTCTCCGGGCAGCGAGAAGCGAACGGCGTACTCGCCATCGAAATCGATGCGGTGGCTGGCTTCGATGGTGCTGGCGTCCACCCTGCGGACACGCTTATCCCGGCTCGAGTATTCCACCGAGAAGGCTTTGGGCAGAGGATCGGCCGCCACCGCGCGCGAGGCGATCCGCTCGGCGGCCGCCAGGTACTTTTCCATGAGCACGGGGGAGATGGTCAGGATGTCGCCGATGTTGTCGAAGCCCTCGCCGGAATCGTCGGTGGGGAAATCCTTCTGCGCGCGGAACTCCACGCCCAGCAGGTCGCGTATGGTGTTGGCGTACTCGTTCCGGTTTAGGCGGTGGGCCGTGACCCGGCCGGGGTCGGGCTTGGTATTGCGATCCGCCTTCGCAAATTCACCCTGGACGTATTTGACCAGCGCGTCGATGTCCGCCTGCGTGCGGGGCACGTCTTTGGGCGGCATCTCCCCGTCGCGAAGTTTTTGCAGAATCCGCTCCCAGGCTTCCCGCTTACCGGCCAGGGATTGCGGATCGAGGAACGCCGCCGTGTCAAAGCCGCCGGATGCCAACTGGCTGTTGTGGCACAGGGAGCAGGTGTTGTCCAGAACGGGAGCGACAACCTTCTCGAAAGTCGGAGCGCCAGACGCGGGAGCCGCCGCCTGCCGCGGGGATGCCGGCGCTTCTGAAATTACCGCGGCCATCACGGCAGCCGCGGAGACGGCGAAAACCCAGTTCCTTCCTCGACGCATACCCTTCCCTCTGGACCGCGTTAGTTAGATGTTATCAAACCCGCAAAGGACCCGCCTTATACGTGAGCTAAATTGCGCACCTCCGCGGAAAGTTGTGGTATTTTATCGCCCAGTGACGATTTCCGGAGGGTTTGGCCGATGAGACGAGCACTCACAGGGGTATTGGCAGTATGGATCGCGGCAGGGGCGCAGGCCTTCGCGCAGGGCCGCGGACCCGCGCAAAATCAGGGTCCCGACCCTGGTCTTCTGTATCATTTAGGACCGGATTCGCTTCCCCAAGAGGGCGTGCCGAAAGGCGAGATCCGAGGACCGTTCACCTTGCCCAGCCAGGCCTATCCCGGCACGCAGCACACCTATTGGGTGTATGTTCCAGCACAATATGACCCCGCAGTCCCGGCCAGCCTCATGATCTTCAACGATGGGCAGGCCTTCATGAATCCGGAGGGCGATATCCGCGCGCATAACGTGATGGACAACCTGATTTACCGGCGGGAGCTTCCGGTCATGATCGGGGTGTTTATCAATCCCGGCCGCCGGCCCGACCAGCCCGAACCGAACGCCAGTGAATGGGGCGACCGGACCACCAACCGGCCCACGGAGTACAACACGGTCGACGATAAGTATGCGCACGTGATCGCCGACGAGCTGATGCCGGCGCTGAACAAGGAGTACAACATCGCCAAGGATCCGGAGCGGCGCGGCATTGGCGGCGCCAGCTCGGGCGGGATCGCGGCCTTCACAGTGGCCTGGGAGCGGCCCGACCAATTCCGCAAGGTGCTGACCATCGTCGGCAGCTTCGTCAACCTGCGCGGCGGGAACGTATATCCCGATATCGTTCGCAAGAGCGACAAGAAACCCATTCGCGTCTTTCTGCAGGACGGCCGCAACGACAATCGCGGCCAGGGACAGGGCGGCGCCTACGACCCGACGCGCGACTGGTTTTTGCAGAACGTGCGTCTGATGCAGGCCCTGACCGACAAGGGTTACGACGTGAACTACGCCTGGGGCATGAACCGCCATGGCCAGAAAATGGGCGGCCCCATCCTGCCCGAAATGATGCGCTGGCTGTGGCGCGACCACGCCGTCTCCGTGGACCCCAACGACATGGTCGAGCGGTCCCTCAACCCGCCCGCGAAGAGAGCGGAAGATACCACGGCGAAGAAGGATTAGGCGTGAATCAGGCGCGGCTTGGCGACAGGGGGGAATCCGTCACTCTTTTTCCGCTGGCGGCTTTCGCGCCCGGGCCGGAGACGAGGGCCGCCGCCACGTGCCGGACGTCGAGCGACCGGCTCCCGAGGCGTCCTGTGCGTCCAGGGAGCGGATAGGAGTGGTCCGCGCCCGTCTTTTCCCAAGGGCCTGGCGTCTATCATGTTAGATTTGTGATTAGGAGACGAGTTGACCGGTCAAGCCCTCTTTGCCTTCCTTCTTCAAGTGAACATTTGGGAGATGGTCCAGCACAATGGCCCCTTGGGCATGGTGGTGCTGGGCATCCTGGTTTGCTTTTCGGTGTATTCCTGGACCGTGATTTTCTCGAAATGGCAGGCGCTGCGCGGGGCGCGGCGCGCCAATTCGCGTTTCTTGCGGGCTTTCCGAAAATCCAGCGGCCTCGAAGCCGTGATGCTGGCGAGCGAGCAGTTCCGTCCTTCGCCCCTGGTGGCGGTGTTCGATTTCGGGTACGAGGAAATCGAGCGGCAGGTGAAGACCAGGGGCAAGCTGAAGAACCACGCCGCGCTCGAGCGCGCGCTGCAACTGGGCGCGAGCGAGGAACTCGCCAAGCTGGAGCGCAACATGAACTGGCTGGCCACCACCGCCTCGGTAACGCCTTTCATCGGCCTGTTCGGCACGGTGCTGGGCATCATCCGCGCATTTCAAGACCTTGGGAGCCAGGGGAGCACGAGTTTGCGGACGGTGGCGCCGGGCATCTCCGAGGCGCTGATTGCCACGGCGGTGGGTCTGGCGGCGGCCATCCCGGCGGCCATTTTCTATAATCACTTCGGCCACGGAATCCGGGAGTTGGGCGCCCGCATGGACGATTTCGCGCTGGAGTTTCTGAACTTCACCGAGCGCAGCTTCGGAGAATAGCGCCATGGCCTTCTCCCTCAACGGCGGCGGATACGGTTCTCGAAGGCGAGCCGGCGGGTCGAGCCTCTCGGAAATCAACGTCACGCCGTTTGTGGACGTGGTGCTGGTGCTGCTGATCATCTTCATGCTGACCGCCCACGTCATGGAATTCGGCATCGAGGTGGATGTGCCCAAGGTGCGCATGGTGAAGGACACCGCCCAGGCGATGCCGGTGGTCACCGTCACCAAGGAAGGCGTGACCACGCTCAACGGCGTGGATGTGAACATCAACGACCTGAACGCCGCCATCCGCCAGAAGTTCCCGGGTGCCAAGGGGGTTTACCTGCGCGCGGATAAGGACGCGGTCTGGAATGTGCCGGTTCAGGTGATGGCCGAGCTGGGGGAAGGCAAGTTCCAGGTCAACGTGGTGACCCAACCGGAGGACACGGCGGCCAAAGGGCGAAAATGATGGCCCAGCACACGGACATTCTGGATCAGCAGGAGCGCCTGAAGGGGCCCTTCATGTGCTCGGTCGCGCTGCACTTCTCGCTCCTGGTGGCGGCCCTGGGGACCGCCTGGATCGAGGCGCGCCAACCGCACGAGCAGTGGGGGAGCATCAACGGGGGCGGGTTCGGGTCCGTGACGGTGAACCCGGTGGCGCGCATTCCGCTGCCCACCGAGAGCGGACCGTTGAACCCGGTGGCCAACGACACGGAATCGAGGGCTCCCACGCCGCCGCCCAAAGCCAAGGCGCAGGTCAAGGTGAAGGTCCCGCCGCCGGACGCCATACCGTTGCCCAGCCGCAACGCGGAGCGCCGGCCGGCGCAGGCTGCTTCGGCCCCCAACAAATTCCGCGAACAGCAGCAGGACCCGACCAATCAGGTGTATAGCCCATCTGGCCAGCGGCTGAATTCGCCGATGATCGGGATGGCGGGCGGCGGCGGAGTGGGCATCGGGAACAACTCGCCGTTCGGGACGCAGTTCGGTGAATACGCCAACATCCTTCGCAGCCGCGTGGGGCAGGCATGGCATACGGGCGAGCTGCGGATCAGCTCCGCCAACCCCGTGGTGGTGACGTTTACCATCCTGCGCGACGGTTCGGTGCCGGAGAAATCCGTGCAGGTAAGAGGGCGGAGCGGCAACGCGGCGCTCGATATCTCCGCGCAGCGGGCCATTCTGGACGCGCAGCCGTTCCCGCCCCTTCCCCCGGGATTTTCCCGTAGCTCGGCGGAAGTCGAGTTCACCTTTGATTACTTGAGGCGTTGACCACTATGAAAACTCTGGTCTGGTTGGCGATGGCGGCGGCTGGAGCGCCGGTTTTCCTGGCGGCCCAGGACGTGAAGATTTACCTGCAACAGGGGGAACGGCCCGCGGTGGCCCTGCCCGATCTGCGTGGCGACGGGGCGGCCCAGCCGCTGATGGGCGCTTTCAACCAGACCCTGTGGAACGACGTGCAGGGGGCCGGGCTTTTCCGGATGGTCCCCAAGACGTTGTATCCAAAGATCGTCCCGCAGCAGCCCACGGACTGGCGCCAGCCGGCCGCGCCGGTCCAGCCGCCCGCCGGGCGCCAGCCACAGCCGCCGCCAAACCCGCCTAACGGCGGAGGCCTGTTCCTGAACGACTGGGGCGGCCCGCCGGTCTCGGCCAACTACATGGCCTACGGCTACACTGCCGTGCAGAACGGCGTGCTGGTTCTGTATGCTTGGTTTTGGGACCTGGGACGGGGTTCCCAGGCGTTCGCCCAGCGCTACCTGGCTTCCAACCCCGATGAAGCCGGGGTGCGGGATGTGGCCCACAAGTTCGCGGCCGACATCCTGGCGCTGTTCGGCGCGCAGTCCGTGTTCGGGTCCCATATCTACTTCGTATCGGACCGCACGGGCCACAAGGAGATCTGGGTAATGGATCCGGATGGCGGAAACCAGCGCGAGATCACGCGCTACAATTCGCTGACAATCCAGCCCGCGATATCGCCGGACGGGAGCAAGATAGCATTCACTAGCTACCTTCGTACCAATCCTGGTATATTTGTGTTCTCAGTGGATCCAGTCCGGGATTTGCGTTTCTATAATCAGCGCGCTTCGGTGAATTCGTCGCCGTCGTTTACTCCCGATGGAAAGCAGATTGTCTACTCCACATCGGCGCCAAACGACCGGTGCTGCCGTATTGTCATTGCGAATTTGGATGGCAGCGGAGTGCGTCCCATATCGTCGGCCGGGTGGATCGATACGGAGCCCAGGGTCAACCCAAAGACCGGCGCTGAAATCGCATTTGTCTCCGGGCGTTCGGGTCCGCAGCAGGTTTATCGGATGAGTATGGATGGGGCTGACGTGGAACGTCTGACTCCCGGCGAGGGCGAGGCTTCCAACCCCTCGTGGCATCCGGGTGGGCAGATTCTCGCGTACGCGTGGACGCGTGGCTACGCGACCGGGAACTTCAATATATTCACCATGGACGTGGCGACCAGGAAGTATACCCAACTGACGCACAGCGAGGGGCGCAACGAGAACCCGAGCTGGGGGCCGGACGGCGTACATTTGGCGTTCATGTCGAACCGCGGCGGGCGTTACCAGATATGGACCATGCTGGCGGACGGCACGCAGGCCCGGCAATTGACCACGCAGGGACAAAACTACAGCCCGATTTGGGGCAAGTAACGGAGCTTATTGAGGAGGCGAAGTTCATGTTCAGCATACGAAAGATCGTAGTTCTGGCGTTGGTAGTCTGGCTGGTGGTGTTCGCGGTGGGCTGCAAGAAGAAGGTTCCGCCGCCGCCGCCACCGCCGCCGCCGGTGGTGCAAACGCCACCGCCGCCGCCACCACCGCCGCCGGCGCCTACAGTCGCGCAGTTCACGGCCGAACCGGCGTCGATTCAGCGCGGGCAATCCGCCACGCTGCGATGGCAAGTCAGCGGGCAGGCCACCAACGTTTCCATCAACCAGGGCATCGGCACGGTGCAGAGTACCGGCAGCCAGCGCGTGAGCCCGACGGATTCCACCACCTGGACGCTGACCGCGACCGGGCCGGGCGGCAGCAACACCGCCAGGGCCACCGTGAATGTGACGGCTCCGCCGCCGCCACCACCTCCGCCGCCGCCGCCAGCGCCGCCCAGGCCAACTATTCAGCAGCGCTTGACGACGGATGTGCAGGATGCCTTCTTCGACTACGACAAGAGCGATATTCGCGCGGACGCGCGAGACGCGCTTACTCGCGACGCTTCGGCGCTCAAGAGCATCCTGGCGGACTTTCCGGCGGCGACCATCGTTATCGAAGGCCACTGCGACGAGCGCGGCTCGGCGGAGTACAACCTGGGCCTGGGCGACCGGCGCGACAGCTCCGCCAAGGATTTCCTGGTGCAGCTTGGCGTCCCCGCCGACAAGCTGAAGACGGTCAGCTACGGCAAGGAGCGCCCGCAGTGCACCGAGTCCAACGAGGACTGCTGGCAGAAGAACCGCCGCGTGCACTTCTCGGCGGGGCAGTAGGGTAGAGGCAGGGGCAGGAAAAAGGGGGAACCGGCCGCTCCGCGAGGCGCGGCGGGAACGGGCTTGGCCCGCGGCCGCACGGGACGGCGCGGTTCCCCTACTCAGGAGGTAGATCTATGTTCCGACGTCTTTGGGTTCCGGTCTTGGCCGCCGCCGTGGCCCTGTTTTTCGCGGGCCGCTACGTCGCCCCCACTACGGTCTACGCGGCCGCCAACAAGGACATGCAGGAACTGCAGCGCGACGTGGCGCAGTTGCAGGACATGGTCAAGAGCTTGCAGCGTTCCCAGGACGAGAAGTTCGCAGCCCTACAAGTGCTGGTGCAGCAGTCCGTGAACATGGCCAACGACGCCAACAAGTCCGTCGCGGTGATCCAGTCCAGCCTCCAGCAGAGCCTGCACGACCAGGAGGGCAAGGTAGTGGCGCCGGTGGTGCAGCTCGGGGGGCGTATGGACTCGATGAGCAACGATTTTCGAGGGCTGCAGAACTCGGTGTCGGACCTGACCGCTCTCATCAACAAAATGCAGACGCAGTTGAGCGATATCAGAGACACGCTGAAAGTGATGCAAACGCCGCCCCCCCCGCCGCCCCCGCCCGCCGGGACGGCAACCGATGCAGGGGCCGGGGCGGCCGCGGTCTCTGCGCCGGCGTTGCCGGCGAGCGACCTTTACACCAACGCGGAAAAGGACCGGTCGGCGGGACATTTCGACCTGGCTCTCAAAGAGTACGCCGATTACCTGAAGGATTACGGCAATACGTCGCTGGCGCCCGACGCCCAGTTTTACATAGGTCTGATCCATTACAACCAGGGCAATTACGCGATGTCCGAGCAGGATTTCGATACCGTGCTCGAGAAGTACCCCACGGACAACCGCCGCTATCCCCAGGCGTTCTACTACAAGGGCATGAGCCTGCTGCAGATGGACCACAAGACCGATGCGGGTAAGGAGTTCCAGCAGCTTATCGCCCAGTTTCCGACCCACGACCTTTCAAAGCTGGCCTGCACCGAGTTGCAGCACATGGGGCTACGGTGCGCCGCGCCCACCAAAGCCCCGGCCAAACGCGTCGTCAAGAAGTAGTCCCGGCCAGACGGGTGGGTGGAACAGACGATCGCTTTTTGTCGTCGGCCGGGCGCCACCAAGAAAGCAGCAGTATCCCCTGGGCTCGACAGACCACTGAGAACCGGTGGTCTGTCCCACCGTGTTATGCTCACCAGCGGAATGGCTCGAAAACCGGAATCGGCCAGGCGGTGGTTTGTGTGCGGGCGGGTGCAGGGCGTGGGGTACCGCTGGTTCGCGCAACGCGCGGCGGCGGAGCTGGGCCTCACGGGCTACACGCGCAACCTCGATGACGGGCGGGTGGAAGTCTACGCGGCGGGGCCGGAGGACAAGCTTTCCGAACTGGCCGGCAAGCTGCACCACGGGCCCAGGTGGGCGGACGTGCGCGGCGTGGAAGAACAGGAAGCCGCCGTCGAGAAGTACGGAAGCTTTCTGATCGGGTAACGGGCTGCGGATTGGGGGCTGGTACAATTGATGCAGGCAAAGAGGCGATGAAGGTATTCATCTCGTATGGGAGCGCTGCCGACCAGGTAACGGCGCTCCGGCTTCAAGCTCTGGGCGCTGTCAATGGGCTGACGGTTTATGTGCCTCCCGCCTATACCCGACAATTTCCTCCCGCTTTCATCGATCCGGAGTCCGCCCAGAAGATGAACGAAGCGGAAGTGATTCTTGGCGTAGTCGGTATGGTAATCTCCGACGCCTGCTGGCAAGAACTTCGGGCCAGCCGGGCAAGCAAGAAACCCACGATCATCATGGCGGCGCCCCAGGTCGCGCCGCAGTTACAGCCATTCTTCGGCTCGGACCTTATCGCTGTCGATCCCGAGAGGCCCGATTTGGCGGAACTGGCGATTGTCCAGCATCTGAAGAACGTCGAGGCCGGGCAACCCGCAAAGAAAGCCCTTATCGCACTCGGCGCCGTCGCCCTCGGGCTCTTGATCTTGGCGGCGTTCGTCCCACAGGACTGACGCTCACGCCATGCAGCAGCCTGTGTGCACCATAGACGCGTCGAGCGTCATCGCTCTCGATCGCCTCAATCTGCTGCCTCAACTGAGCTTTCTGTTCTCTCAGGTGCTGCTCCCAGGAGCGGTCCGAACCGAATTGTTCAGGCGGAAGGCGACGAAGGACCGGCTTAAGACAATCCTCGATTCGTACGCCTTTGTCGCGCCGTGCGATGACTACGACAAAGGAGCGGTCGACATTCTGTTGATCGAGCGTGCGACGCAAGGCGTGAAGGATCGCGGTGAGGCGGAGGCCGTCGTCCAGGCGGTGGAAGTGGGCGCGATGGTCGTGGTTGATGACCGTTGGGGCCGAAAGCTGGCACGGCGCTTCGGCCGCGATTTTCACGGGACATTCTGGGTCCTCCGACGGTTCTTCGATCTCGGGCTGATCTCATCGGGCGCCTGCCGGGCTCACTTTGTCGAGTTGTTTCATTACGGTATCCGTCTGCCCAAGACGTTGGTGAACGAGTTTCTTGTCGACATTGGCGAACCGCCGATTCCCCATATCCACGGCGTCTAGCGCCACGGGCAGCATTTTCCAATCCACAAATGAGCCTGAAATCAAGAATTGATTCCAATGCGAGATGAGCCTGAAAGGGCTCTTCGATTCCAATGCGGGGCGAGCCTGAAAATGGGACTGCTGCGGGATGTCTCCT
>Ga0326727_10004939_pt1 | contig 38897 bp, 39 predicted proteins | sample MB2enrmetagenome_FD_207643 | JGI IMG/M metagenome (GOLD analysis project Ga0326727, IMG submission 207643) | Lab enriched peat soil microbial communities from McLean, Ithaca, NY, United States - MB29MY | ecosystem: Environmental > Terrestrial > Soil > Wetlands > Peat | place: USA: New York...
AAGCCGAGCAAGCGGACTTGGATACCCAAGTCCAATGGAGAGCAACGCCCGATTGGTATAGCCGCGCTCGAAGACAAGGTCGTACAACAAGCGTTGGTGACGATTCTCCAGCAAATCTACGAGGAGGACTTTCTTGGCTTTAGTTACGGCTCACGACCGGGCCGAAGCCAGCACAACGCCCTGGATGCGATCTATGTTGCGATCACCAAGCGGAAAGTAAGCTGGATTTTGGACGCGGACGTCCGCAAATTTTATGACTCACTCGACCACGAGTGGCTTATGAAGTTTCTGACGCACCGCGTAGCCCTTGCCGTCATATTCGATATAATTGGCATTGATCTCGACGGGGAAAATTCGCCCATCCTTTGCCCTGTGGCGGCCTTCGAAGATGAGCGAACCCCGCGTCTTGAGGTCGTCCCAATGGCTTGGCCAGAGTTCCGCTGGAAAGTCGGGGTCAATATCGGGCACGCCCAGGCCGAGCAGCTCATCCCGGCTGTAACCAGAGCACGGCAGACATATTCGTTGACATAATTGAAATGCGCGTTTTCATCGATCAGATAGGCGGCCTCATGGACATTGTTCAGCGCGAAATTCATGAGGGCGATGTCCCGCTCGGCCCGCTTACGCTCGGTGATATCACGAACGATATGGACGAATTGTTGCCTGCCACCATACTCGAATGGCTTGGTGCTGACTTCGACTGGAAAGGTTGAACCATCGTCATGCAGATGCAAGGTCTCCCAGCGCGCACCGTTTTCTTTGACGGTTAAGGGCTTACGAAACTGCCGCCGCAAGTGCGGCAAGAAGGCGGTCATTCTCTTCCCTGCTTCGCACCGCTACCCGGAAAAAATGGTTATCCAGCCCGGCAAAATTAGCGCAGCCGCGAATAAGGATATACTTGGCCAGGAGCTGTTCGGCAAGCTCCCCAGCCGTCTTCCCGCCGGCGATCTCAACCAGGAGGTAGTTCGCAGCCGAGGAAAAAGGGGAGAGTCCCGGGATGGCGGCCAGCCCGGCAAAAAGATGCGCCCGTTCTGAAGTGACAAGCTTCCGGGTGGCTTCGGCATAGCCGGCATCGGTAAGGGAAGCGAGCCCCGCGGCCTGAGCAGGGGTATTGACGCTCCATGGTTCGCGAATCAGAGCCAGTCGAGCGATAAGCGAAGCTTTGCCGATGGCGTAACCGAGCCGCATTCCCGGCAACGCGTGGAATTTGGTCATTGAACGAAGGACGAGGATGCCGTCTCTCCCGGCGACGTAGTGCTTCGCCGACCCCTCTTCGCAGAAGTCCATGAATGCCTCGTCAAGGACGAGGAAGCAACCCGCCGCTTGGCAGAGGCCGTCTATCTCCTGCACAGCGGAGAGGGGATAGAGCCGGCCGGTCGGATTTCCGGGGTTGCCTAAAATGATGAGGTCATACCCGTTGCGGAGGCTCTTTTCAAGCCGGTTAAAGGGGAAGGCAAAGCCAGCGGCGCTCTCCAGGATAAACTGCTCCACCTCCCAGCCGTCCCGAGTCAGTGCCTTGGCATACTCGGAAAAAGCAGGGCCAATGACAAGCGCCCGTTTCCCGGGCACCAGGCGGGGGAGGAGGTAAATGAGCTGTGTCGAACCGTTCGCCACGCAGATGCTCGCCGGTTCCACCCCGTGGCTTAGCGCCAGGGCCTCCCGGAGTTCCGTGCAGTCGCTGTCGGGATAGTGAACAAGGCGGTTAAAGGCCGTCGTCAGCGCCTCCCTCACACCCGGCGCTGGCCCCAGGGGATTGATGCTCGCCGAGAAGTCGAGGATATATTCGGGCGAAACGCCCAGGGAGCGGGCAACGGCAAATACATTGCCACCATGGTCGAAGTTAGTTTTCATACAACCTTTCAGAGGAAAACAAATTAACAGAATAAACAGGATATACAGGATAAAGAGACAAGAACCGATTTCAGGTTAAATCCAAAGCCTTAAATCCTGTTCATTCTGCCCGTTCTGTTAATTATGTTTTTAAGAGTTAATTGCTTTTTTATTGCTCCGTGCATAAAAAATCTGAAGTCGTAAAAGACAAAATCCTGTTTATCCATGTAAATTCAAGATTTTTGTTATTATCAGCCACCCTGCCACCAAGAGCGCCTCCGCGCCGTACATGAGCCGGACCGAGCCGCGCCAGGCCGAAATCGACAGGGGCTGCACGGGGTCGCCGATAGTCGGCTTCACCACCGGAATGCCCGAGTAGACATTGGTCCCGCCGAGCCTGACGCCGAGAGCCCCGGCAGCCGCCGCTTCGGGGATGCCGCTGTTGGGGGATGAATGGTTGCGGCCGTCGCGGCGCATGATTCGCCACGAGGAGCTGCCAGACAAGCCGACAAGCGGAGCGCCGGCAACCATGAGGAGCCCGGTAAGCCGCGCGGGAATGAAATTGGCAAGGTCATCGAACAGCGCCGCGGCCCGGCCGAAGCGGAGATAGCGCTCGGTCCTGTATCCCACCATGGAGTCGAGGGTGTTCACCGCCTTGTAGGCAAGCGCCAGAACCGGCCCGCCGAGGATGAGGCAGAGGAGTGGCGCGATCACGCCATCGGATGTGTTCTCCGCCACCGTCTCCACGGTCGCCCGCCAGACCTCCGGCTCATCCAGGTCAGCCGTGTCCCGGCCGACTACGAACGACAGGTATCTGCGCGCCTCTGCCAGGTCCCCACGGACAAGGGCGGCCGCCACAAGGCGCGACTCCAGGTGGAGGGAGCGGGCAGCGATACAGCTCCAGGAGAGGAGAACTGCCACGGCAAAGCCCAGGTATTGTCTTACGGCGTACGCTCCCTTCAGAAACGCCACAGCAACCGCGCAGGTGATGCCGACCGTCGTGACCAGAAGCAACACCCCGCCGAGCCTTTCATCGCCGACCAGACTGCGAAGTATTTTCTCCAGGTACACGATGAGCCTTCCCATGTAAATCACCGGGTGGGGAAACCAGCGGGGATCGCCGATGAGGAGGTCGAGTATTACGGCGGTTATTATCACCTGCAGTCCATTCTCCCATGCGCCGATTGCCACTTCACTCCATCCCGCAGATTGCCAGCAGTTTCGCCATATCCAGATGCCGCTCCAGGTGCTCGGCCAGAAGATCCAGCGGGTCCGGCAGGGCCGAAGCAACACTTTTCGGCGATACCCCTTTTCCCAGTCTGATGCGGTTTAAAAATGCGTTTCTGAAGCCGTTATTATCGAAGATCCCGTGGAGGTATGTCCCGAACACCCGTCCATCGGGAGAAACCGCACCGTCGCTGATTTTCACCTCCCTGCCGGAGCGGCGGGTGATGGTGGCAAAGGGACGTGCGGATTGCCCGAGTGTTGTCTCGCCCATGTGGATCTCGTAGCCGTTTATATCTCCGGACCAGCCGGGAACAATCAGCTCCCCCGCGGTGAGAAGCCTGGCTTCGGCCTGATGGGTCTCTTTCTTCATCAGCATGACCGTCTCCGCATCCAGAAGCCCCATTCCCCCGGCCTCGCGGATGCTGGATTCCTGGTTGGAAGGGTCGAGTACCCGTAGCCCCAGCATCTGGTAGCCGCCGCAGAGGCCGACGATCATCCCCTTGAACTGCCGTATCGCCCCGAACAGCCCCTCTTCTCTGAGAAAATTGAGGTCGTTGATTGTGGACTTGCTCCCCGGCAGGATGAGGACGTCCAGGCCATCCATCGCACCGGCCCTTTCGATGTAACGCAGATCCACGTCCGGTTCCGCCTCCAGCGCGTCAAAATCTGTGAAATTCGAGATGCGCGGCAACTTCACCACTCCGATTCGGATATTGATTTTTCCCGCTCCCCGTTCCCCGCTCCCCGTTCGCCTTTTTGTCAGCGCCACGCTGTCTTCATCCGGGATACGGAAGCCGGTAAAACAGGGGACAACCCCGAGCACGGGTACCCGGGTCCGCTCTTCCACGAATGCTATTGCGGAGTGGAGGAGGGTAGGGTCACCGCGGAACTTGTTGATGATGACCCCCTTGACCCGCTCCCGCTCATGGGGCTCCAGAAGTTCCATCGTGCCGATAATCTGGGCGAATACCCCTCCCCGGTCGATATCGGCGATGAGGACCGCCGGGCAGCCGGCCATCTCAGCCACCTTCAGATTGGCGATGTCGTGGCTTTTCAGATTGATCTCGGCAATGCTCCCCGCCCCTTCGATTACGATGAATTCAAAGCGGGAGCTGAGTCGCTCGAAGCTCTCCCGCACCCTGTTGAACACCTCGGGCTTGAATGCGGTATATTCATTCACCGCCATGTTACCGACTGCCTTGCCCTGGACGATGACCTGGCTCCCCGTATCGCTATTGGGCTTCAAGAGGACCGGATTCATGTCCGTGTGCGGGGGAATGCAGCAGGCCTGGGCCTGGACCGCCTGGGCCCGGCCGATCTCCCCTCCCTCCGGAGTAACGAAGGAATTGAGTGCCATGTTCTGGGACTTGAACGGCGCCACCGCCACTCCGCGCCTTTTCAGGATCCGGCAAAGGCCGGCGGCCAACACCGATTTCCCCACATCCGAGGCGGTGCCGCAGAACATCACGGCGTGGCCCGCGCCGATTGCGGAATGCGGAATGCGGAATGCGGAATTGATTCCCTGGTTCTTTACTCCGCACTCCGCACTTCGAGCTCCAACCTTTGTTTCGTATCCCCTCGGAGTGATCATCCTTCCGCTTTTGTCCACAAAGGTCGCGGAGTTGCCTATGATGACGATGGAATACATATCTACTGCGCAATCATGCATCTCGCCGAGAGTGGTGACGACTTTCTCTTCTCCCAGCCGGCAGGAGTTCCGGACGATCCCGACCGGGGTAGCCGCGGAACGGGTTGTCAGGAATATTTCCCGGGCCTTATCGAGCTGGCTTACCCGCCCCTTGCTGCGCGGGTTGTAGATAGCCGCCACGTAATCGGCGGCAGCGGCCGCCGCCAAACGTTTTTCGATGACCTCCCAGGGAGTGAGGAGGTCGGAAAGGGAGATCACGGCAAAGTCATGCATGAGCGGCGCGCCGAGGACCGCGGCGGCCGCCTGGACTGCGGAGACGCCGGGGATAATGATGATTTCCACATCCTGCAAGCGGGTAGCCTCAGGCGCATTGTTCGCCAGTTCCAGAACCAGGCCCGCCATGCCGTAGACCCCGGCGTCACCGCCGGAAACCAGGGCCGTGCTTTTGCCGGACCCTGCCTGTCGGAGCGCCTCCCGGCACCGTTCGACCTCCTTCGTCATGCCTGAGGAAACGACTTCTTTGCCCGCCAGAAGCGGTTTGATGAGGTCAAGGTAGGTTTTGTAGCCGACTACAACATCGGCATTCTCTACCGCCTCTCGCGCCGCGAAGGTCATATGTTTTAGGTCACCGGGACCAATACCGACGACATATAATTTCGACATCACAAAATCCCTGTCAACTTTTGGTTATTAGGCTGTTTCGGCAATAGCCAGGGTCACGTTGCCACTTTTCACCTTCTTCAGCAGCAGGCTCCCCCCGCCGGAGGCAAGGAGCGCGGCGGGCTCGGCGACGCCGACAGCGCCGATCGCCTCCAGGACATGGGGTGAAGGAGGGGACGGCACATCTACCGTATTCAGCCGGGCGCTTTCAAAAAACTCCAGCGGGATTCCCCATTTTTCCGCAAAGGCCAGAAGCCCGGCCTCTTCCTGCTTGGCAGAAGCGGTGGCAATACATTTAACGCTCTTTAAGGAAAGGAATATCCGTTTCAGGTTAACGCTTACTACTTCCTCGATCTCTTCCGGGGAAGACCCGCTGTTGCAACCCATGCCGAGCACAAGATTCTTCGGGCGAAGCACCAGCAGGTCCTTCTACTGCGCCTGGGGCGGAAGGTGGCGGTTGGTAACGAACAGGTAACCCTTGGCGCCGCTTTTGAACGCATCCATAAACGTTTCATAAAAAACGAGCTTTTCCAGACCGTGGGAAAAGGGGCGCACACGGCCGGTCGGGTCTACCACAGCGATCTCCTCGTTATCCAGCAGGAGAGCGTTGAGTATCTTGACCCGGGAGATATCGTCGATCACCCACCCCTCCTCCTTGGCCAGCATATCGAACGAGGGGAGACAGTTGGCATCGGTGGCGGTCGTGATACTTCACGGCTACCGATCAGGAACGCGCACTTGCAAGCAAGCTCATTCGCCCCTCCCAAGTGGCCGGAGAGAAGCGAAATCGCGAATTTCCCCGCGTCGTCCATCACCACCACCGCCGGATCAAGCTCCTTATCCACCAGGTTCGGGGCGATCAGCCGCACCACGATAGCGGCCGCCATGATGAAGACGAATCCGTCCGTCTCCGGCCAGAGGTCCTTGACCATCTCACGCAATTCTCCGGTAAATGGCGTGACGCATTTCCCTGCCTTGCCGGCATACTTCCGGAGAACGAACAACTCCGCGTCGGCAAAGCCCTCCTTCAACCTGGAGCCGAGCCTGGCGCCGTTGCGGGTTATGGCGATGATGGCGATGCGCATGATATGCCCAAGAATGGAACCAATTAATGCGAGCTATGTCACTATCCCCTTCCGGAAACCGTGCGAAAAATCCTTGTCGTAAAGCAGCGATTTTGCCTTGAGTCCCTCTTGCCGGGCCTTCAGCACGTCACCGACAATTATCAGCGCCTGCCTGTCGATTCCGGCGCCTTTAACTTTAACCGCGATGTCTGCGAGGGTCCTCTCCACCACCTGCTCGTCAGGCCAAGAGACACGGCAGACCACAGCGGCCGGGGTCGCCGGCGTGTAAGCGCCGGCGAGCAGCTCGGCAACCACCCGATCGATCATGGCAACCGAAAGGTAGATGACGAGGGTCGCTCCGATCCGGGCGACCTCGGTCAACCGCTCCCGCTCCGGCACCGGGGTCTTCCCCTCGACCCGCGTGAAAATGACTGTCTGTGAGAGCTCCGGCAGGGTCAGCTCCTGCCTGAGGAGAGCTGCGGCGGCAAAGGCGCTCGTCACCCCCGGGATCACATGGTAATCGATGCCGAGCTCGTCGAGGGCCGCCATCTGCTCCTGGATCGCGCCATAGATGGACGGGTCGCCGGTATGGAGCCGCACCACCCGCTTCTCTGCCGCACCCGCTTCGGCCATCACACTGATGGTTTCCTCCAGGGTCATCCCGGCGGAGTCATAAACTTCGGCATCCGGGGCATATGTCCGCACCAGCTCGCGGTCAACAAGGCTTCCGGCGAAGATGACGACTTGAGCTTCGCCAAGCAGGCGGGCGCCCTTGACGGTTATCAGTTACGCGTCTCCGGGACCGGCGCCGATGAAATGGATCTTTGCCAATTAAACCTCCTGCAATCCTACTTCTTCACTATAAGTAGCGACAGGTAATCCAGCTTCTGCCCCAAAAGGCGCTCCAGGTCGAACACCACCTCTTCTTCGGGTGTCCCCACCCGGCGGTGGGCTCGTCGAGGAGAAGGATCTCATGCCCCATGGCGAGGAGCCCGGCAATGCAGGCCCGCTTTTTCTGGCCAAAGCTCAAGGCGTTGATCTGCTTGTGGGCGCAATCGGCCATCTCCACACTTGCGAGCGCCGCATTAACCCTCAGCTCCACCTCGCTCTCGGCAAATTTCATGTTGCGCGGCCCAAATGCCACGTCCTCGAATACCGTGTGGGCAAAGAGCTGGTCATCCGGGTTCTGGAAGACGAGCCCCACCTTCCGGTAGATCTCCCGAGGCTGCAGCCGGCGCACCTCTTCCCCGTCCAGCAGCACCCGTCCCGAGTAATCCTTGATCAGCCCGTCCATCACCTTGAGAAGCGTCGTCTTCCCCGAGCCGTTTGCGCCGAGTATGCCGCAGAATTCACCCTTTTGCACGTTAAAACGGATATCCGCCAGGGCTTCCGTGCCGTCCTGGTATCTGAAGCTGTCGATGGTGATGGAAAGCCTTGCCGAATTCACAATAACCTTTTTTTAGCAGAGATAATAAAGATAAAACGGCAAACTGCGGAATAGAATCCTATCCACAGATTACGCAGATTACACGGATTGAAAACAAAAACAAGCACCAAGTAGTTTGTTTATATTAAGATTCTCCAGATTATTCCCATGGCAAGAAGAAATGTCAGGGATAGCGCCACTTCCTTCGAGTTGAGCGGTCTGTGCCGCAGCAGCGGCATGGTCCCGTCGTAGCCGCGCTGCACCATGGCGCAGGTCACGGTCTGGCTGTTGTCGAATGCCTTGATGACCAGCGCTCCGGTGAGCGTCCCGAATGAGCGCATTCCCCGCAGGAGACCGGCATAGCCGAGGCGGTTCTTCTGGGCTGCATAGACCACCTGGGCGTCGTCGAACAGAGCGAAGAGGTAGCGCCAGGCAAATAGGGCCACCTCGATGAACCCTGCTGGTACCTTAAGCCACGCCAGTGCTGCCATCAGCTCGGTGAAGGTGGTGGAAAAAACGAGGAGCGCCGTAAGCGACACCGCCCCGCAGATGCGGGAAGCGATGAGGAGTCCCGCCAGAAGCCCGTCCCGGTGGCCGACAACCTCGATACCGAGGAAGTGGAAGGAAAAAAGGGGAATAGCGCCGCTGCATAAGAGTTTGAGGATTGTCACCATGAGCGCGATGAAGAATGGCTCGGCAAAGCGCGCCAGCAGCACCTTTAACCGCACCCCGATATGCAGGCAGAGCGCCAGGGAAAGCACCGCCAAAATAAGCGGAAAGGCAAACCCCTTGCAGCTTATCACCATCACCAGGAGCGCCAGGGTGGAGATGAGCTTCACGCGCGGGTCAAGACGGGTCAACAGGTGGTTGGCGTTCATTTTCTGTCGGTTAAGTTGGTGCATCTAGTTTTCCGTTTATTCTTAGGAAAAGCAGTTTCGCGCAAATCACGCCAAGAACGCAAAGGAAACCAAGCATTTATCGGACTTAAGTCTTGCGCTCAATTGGTTCGAGTGTCATTTTTCATAAGTATTTGAATTTCTTTGCGACCTTCGCGCCTTTGCGCGAGAAAATGCCGTTTTTAGGTTTATGTCTTGTTGCAACTGCCGGCTTTTGGAGACTTCTCACTCACCAGCATCCGCCAGGAATACCCTGCCGCGAATCCCCCGACGGTGCCGGCAAGCAGAAAGACAAACAGGAGGAGGTCCCCCTGATCGGTGTTTATGAAGGGAGTCCACGCCTCCCGGCCATGTTCCTTCGCGTACTTTTCCACGACAGACTCGTCAACGCCGGGCCACTTTTCAGCACAGGAGGCTGGGAGTTCATAGCTCGTTGTAAAAAACAAAAACGCTGCAATAGCCAAAAGTATTTTTACTGTTTTCGCAACAAACCACGAGCTGTGAGCTATGAGCTTACTCATGCCGCCATCTCCTCAGCCTTCAGTACTTTCATTTTCACCAGCAGGTCCGGCCTCTTCCTGTAAAGCAGCACCACCATCCCGGCGGTCATTGCCCCCTCCAAGAGCCCTAAAGGGAGTTGGGTCGGGATGAAGGCAATGAGGATCTTCCAGAAGAGGGGAAGAAACGGCGTATCCCCCCGGATGCCGGAGGCGAGCTCCACCGAGGTGGTGAGGTAGGTGGCCCAGTCGGCAAAAATCCCAGCGGCAAAGCCAGCCACCCCCAGGGTTGCGCCCATTCTGCGCAGGCAGCGGAAAGTGAAATATCCGGCAAAGGAGCCGGCTACCCCCATTGAGACGATGTTCGCGCCCCAGGTTGTGAGCCCCCCGTGGGAGAGGAACAGCGCCTGGATGAGGAGCGCCACAGCCGTTATGAGGATGCTGACGAACGGGCCGACCAGGATCGCGGCAATCCCCGTGCCGCACGGGTGGGAGCAGGTGCCTGCGGTGGGGACCGGGACCGGCATGCAGGAGATGATGAAGACCACCGCCGCCATGAGCCCCACGAGAGGCTTGAAGGAGAGGTCATCCTTGGCGAGGGTGTTCAGCCGTTTGACACCCAGGGCCACGAATGGCAGCGATATGACAAACCAGAGAGCCGCCCAGCTGAAGGGGAGAATCCCCTCGGAGATGTGCATAGCGTGGGCGGAGGTTGAGAGCAATAGAGTTGCAACAAGGGTTGTCAAACAGACAGCAAATTTTCTATCGTGATTCATTGTGTGCTCCTTTGAGTTTATTTCCCGACACTGCTTTCTCATCGCATACGGAAACAACCTCATAGTCGCTGAGGATATGTACTGCTTCCCATAAAACCCCCTTTTCCCCTTCGGTCGGAGTGTTCTTTTCACCTTCCAGCCAGGTTTCCTGGCTTGGGGATCATCCTGTCTGCCGCGCCTTCCCGTCCCAATTAACAGTGGCATTATTGCGGCATCAGTCCCCCTTTACAGTTGCGGGGCAGCACCGGTCTTGCACCGGTTTCCCTTGACTGGAAGGTCACTTTTTCAATTTTAAATTATGGCTTTTCTCTGCGTCCTCTGCGGTTAGTGCTCTTAAACCTTGTCTCCCCGCAGGTCCCCGGCAAACAGTTTCCCCGCCCCTCGCGACGCGCAGAAATCACCACACATTGTGCAGGTCGCTTCATCCTCTGGTGTGCGGCTGGCGCGGATGGCGCGGGCGTCCTCGGGGTAGAGGGCGAGGCTGAACTGCTTCTCCCAGTCTAGGTCGCGCCGCGCCTTGGAGATCTTCCGGTCCCGCTCCCGTCCCTTTTCAGGGTACTTGTTCATGTCGCCGATGTAGGCGGCGATCTTGGCCGCTTTCACCCCCTGGCGTACATCCTCCTCATTGGGGAGGGCCAGGTGTTCGGCCGGGGTGATGTAGCAGATCAGGTCGGCGCCATAACGGGAGGATTGCGCAGCGCCAATGGCTGCGGTGATATGGTCGAAACCTGGGGCGACGTCGGTGGCGATCGGGCCGAGCATGTAGTAAGGCGCGCCGCCGCTCATCCGCTTCTGCAGCTGGATGTTCCCCGCGATTTCGTCGAGCGGCACATGACCCGGCCCCTCGACCAGCATCTGGCATCCCATCTCACGGCCGATCTCCGCCAGCTCGCAGTTGATGACAAGTTCCTGGATCTGTGCCCGGTCGGAGGAGTCATGGATGGCGCCGGCCCGCAGGCCGTTGCCGAGGGACAGGACCGTGTCGTATTTCTTCAGGATCGCGACCACCCGGTCGAACCGCTCGTAGAGAGGGTTTTCCCGGTTGTTGGCGAGCATCCAGGCAACCATGGAGACGCCCCCCTTGGAAACAAGCCCGCCGTAACGGTAGCCCTGTTTTCTGAGCCGCTCGATGGTGTAGAGGTTGATGCCGCAGTGGACCGCCATGAAGGCGATACCGTCCTCGCACTGTTTTTCGATCAGGTCGAAGAGCATCTCCTCATCGAGCCTGTTGGGGTCGCTATATTTGCGCGCCGCTTCGCAGAATGCCTGGTAAAGGGGGACGTTCCCCACGGGGATGTCGACGGCGGCGATCACTTCGCGCCGTACCCGGTCCAGGTCGCCCCCCACCGAGAGTTCCATCAGGGTGTCGGCCCCGGCCGCGGCCGCGGCCCGCGCCTTCCTTGCTTCCGCCGCATAGTCGATGATGTCCGAGGAGGTGCCGATGGAAGCATTTACCTTGGTGCTGAGCCCTTTGCCGATGCCGACGGCGCTGGGCCGGCGGTTTTGGTTCCAGGGGATGACGATCTTCCCCTCCGCCACCATGCAACGGACGTATTCGGGCGTAACGTCTTCTGCCTTGGCAACGGCGGCCATCTGGTCGGTTAAGATACCCTCGCGGGCAAATTCGATCTGGGTCTTCATTCAACCTCCTTAACTTTAAGAAAATATTTAACAGGGAGAATCAGGATATTCAGGATAAAAAAACTTTTTCAGGTTAAATACAAAGCCTTTCATCCCGTTCATTCTGATCTCCCTGTTAGAAGGGTTTTTATAATTCGCTTCTGGTTTTAGCTTCGCCTTTGTGACCCTGCGGCCGCTTTTGCTTTTTATGTATTTCCTGCAACTCTCCACGAACGCCACGGCCATCCCCGGACAGCTCCCGAAATGGAGGTGGATGTAGGAAGCGAGGCAGTTCTTGTAGCGGTACCCTTCCGTTCCCAGATCAACTTCGTTTCTGCTCACCCGGTAGGACCGTTTGATCCGGCGCGGCATCATGCCCATTTCCGAATAGTGGAATTCATGCCCGCGGGCGACCGTCCCGGCCGGACCGAGGATGGAGTCCGCGATAAGCACCACCTCCCGGTAACCGAGCGCCCTGCGCCTGGCCAACATCCGGGTGGCCACCGGGAAAATCCCAACAAATTCGTGGAGGGGCGGGGCCGTCTCCTCCCCCTTTCGCATATCGGGCAGCATCTCTTGAGTTTTGCCGGATTTGTCAAAAGTCAGGATTTGCCCCTTGTTCCCCCAGGGGTCGGCAGCTACCCCTTTCGTCAGATATATGAACCCGCCGCACTCCGCGTAAACAGGCATCCCCCCATTGACCATTCGCCGGATATCGGCCTTCATGGCCGTATTCCCCGCCAATGTGTCGGCAAATATCTCGGGATAGCCGCCGGGGAGATATATCCCCGTAACCCCGTCAGGGAGCCTTTCGTCCCGCATAGGTGAGAACTCGACAATTTCCGCCCCCGCTTCCTTCAAGAGACGCAGATTATCCTCGTAAACGAAGCAGAAAGCCTCGTCGCGGGCCACGGCGACAGAGATCACCCCCTGGCTTTTGCCGGACCCGGCAAGCAGGGCCGTCTCTTCAAACGGGAGTCTCAGTTCTATGTTGTGTACTGTTCCCGCCGCCCAGAGAAGGCCGAGGTCCAGGTTGTCCCAGATGACTTCCACAAGGTGATCAAGGAACTCCTCGGGAAGAGGGTTCTCTTCAACGGTCATGAGGCCGAGATGGCGCGAGGGGATATGCAGACGTTCGTCGCGCGGCAGGCACCCCACGACCTTCACCCCCGTCCCGAGGGATTCCACCGCCTCCCGCAGGATACGAGCATGATTCTCACTTCCGACATTATTGAAAATCACCCCGGCGATCCGCACCGCCGGATCGAATTCCTCAAAACCCTTGACCAGGGCAGCGGCGCTGCGCGCCTGGCTCCTTGCGTCCACCACGAGGACCACCGGCGCACCAATCATTTTCGCGATCTGCGCCGTGCTTCCCGCCTCCTGTTGGCCGCTTATGCCGTCGAACAGCCCCATCACCCCTTCGATTATCGAGATATCGGCCCCTTTCCCATGGTGCATGAAGGTATCCAACACATAATTCGCGCCGCACATCCAGCCGTCGAGGTTGACTGACTGCCGGCCGGTCACGAGCCGATGATAGCCGGGGTCGATGAAATCGGGGCCGACCTTGAACGGGGCAACGCGGAGGCCTCGCCGTTTCAGGCACTCCATGATGCCGAGAGTGACGGTGGTCTTGCCCGAGCCGCTGTGAGGCGCTGCGATGATAATCGATTTCATTCAATAGTCCTCTTGGCCGTTCAACAGTTTGACTACGCTTAGCCCTTATGTTAAAAAGAGCGGAAAGTGGCGCGCCGATGGCGTTCAGGAGGATCACCCGGTTGGTCCCGCCGTGTGCCACCACCAGCACCTCTTCCCCGGTGTGCCGGTTCGTGATCCCTTTAATAACCGGCATGACGCGGTCGGAGAGATCGGTAAGGCTTTGCCCCCGGGGCGCCCGGTAATTGGCCATGTCGGCAAGCCGTGTCCGCCACTCCTGCGGCTACTCTGCCATCAGCTCGACCCAGCTCTTTCCTTCCCATAGACCGATGTCCAGCTCGCGCAAATTGCGTTCCCGGACCGGCGTCAAGCCGAGACGGGCGCCGATGACCTCCGCCCCGACCGCGCAGCGGGAGAGGTCGCTCGTATAGCAGGCGCTGATCCGCGTAGCTGCAAGACGCTCCTTAAGCTGGTGATACTGGCCGATTCCGCGTTTGCTCAAGGGGACGTCGGCATGACCGTTATATCGCGGAATTTCGGCCACCTCCACCTCGCCGTGGCGGATGAGATAAATGCGCGTTTTCGGTGTCATCGTGCGCCCCTGCATATTTTCACCCCAAAAAGGCCAACAGTACCAGGAGAGCGAGAATCTCGTTCAGCTCGCTGACGCAGCCGATGATATCGCCGGTGATCCCCCCCCCAGCTTCCGGTGAAACCACCACTTCAATACCCAGGTGCAGAGATAAAGGGCCACGCAGCAGTAAATCCCCCTCAGGCCGAGCAAAAGCCAGGCGCCGGCCAGGGTGATGACACCGGCGGAGACGAACTGCCACATTCCAGCTGTGCCGATAAATGCCGAGCCAAGCCCGTCCACTCGTGCCCGCTCAGCCCCGAGGGTAATCTGCACCTGGCTGAAGCGGGCCACCAGCGGGAAAAAGAGAAGCGCCTCGCGCTTGCAATCCAGGGGGATGTGCAGGAGCGCCTCGAATTTGAGGAGAAGCGCCAGGACAAGCCCGACCACCCCCACCGCCCCGATGCGGGAGTCTTTCATCACCACCAGGAACCGCTCCCGGCCGCCGCGCGCGGTCAGGCCGTCGCAGACATCGGCCAGGCCGTCCAGGTGAAGCGCCCCGGTCACCACCGAGAGGAGGGTGATGAGCAGAAGATCGGCCACCGGCCGGGGAAGCCGGAGAGTGAGGACGAAATCGGCCCCCACCAGCAGGGCACCCAGGAAAAGCCCCGCCAGCGGGAAAAAGGCCATGGATCGCCCCAGGTCCCTTTCCTCGCAGCGGAGCGGAAAAGGTACGGGGATGATGGTAAGGAACTGTATCGCTATCAGAAGGAGTCGCATAATTGTGAACAGGGACCTGGGGCTAGGGCCAAGGGGGTGGAAAAGATTCTTCTAGTCCCTAGCCCCTAATCCCGTCTTCAGTATTCCCCTTCTGCTACTCCGGCTTCGCCGAACGTCGCCATTTCCTTCAGGATCTTCACCCCCGCCTCGATCAGCCCCATGGCCAGGGCCGCGCCGGTACCCTCGCCGAGACGCATACGCAGATCGAGGATCGGCTCGACTCCGATCCGCTCCAGCATGAAGCGATGGCCGATTTCCACCGACTGATGGGCAGCGAAAACGTAATCCTTCACGTGCGGATCCATTTCTGCGGCAATGAGCGCCCCGGCGGTCGAGATAAACCCGTCGATCACCACCGGTATCCGGTTGGCCGCGCAGCCGAGGACCAGCCCTGCTATGCCGGCGATCTCCAGCCCTCCCACCTTGGCCAGCACGTCGAGGGGATCTTTCGGGTCTGGTCTGTTAATTGCCAGCCCCAGTTCGATGACGCGAATCTTGTTCTCCAATGCGCTTTCCGAAATCCCGGTCCCCCGGTGGGTTACCTCCCATACCGGCGTCCCGGAGAGGGCAGCGATAATGGCCGATGAGGGGGTGGTATTGCCGATCCCCATCTCGCCGGTTCCCACCATGGCCACACCCTCGGCCCTTGCCTGGCCGGCCAGCTCGATCCCCACCCGCATGGCGGCAAGCGCCTCGTCCCGCGTCATGGCCGGTCCCTTGGTGAAATTGCGCGTACCGCGGGCGACCTTCTTCCCGATGAGGCCGGCAAGCTCACCGAAATCATGGTCCACGCCCACATCCACCACGCACACTTCGGCCCCGCAATGACGGGCCAGCACATTGACTCCCGCTCCGCCACGCAGGAAGTTGAAGACCATCTGCGGGGTAACTTCCCGGGGAAAAGCGGAGATCCCTTCCTCCGTCACACCATGGTCACCGGCAAAGGTGTAAATGACCTTCTTTGTTGTATCCGGCTCCAGGCTCCCGGTAATGGCGGCAAACCGGCGGCCAAACTCCTCCAGCCTCCCCAGCGACCCGAGCGGCTTGGTCTTTTTGTCCAGCATCACCTGGGCCTTTTCCAGCATAACCGGGTCAACCGGCCGGATAGAAGCAAGGGTTTCGGTCAACAGATCCATTGATAACTCCTTATTCATTCAACCTTTCAATTTCAGCGGCAGCCCCGAAAACATTGCGTAGACTTCATCCGCGGCCTTTGCCAGGAGTTCGTTCGCCTCCCCCGCCAGGTCGCGGAAGGTCCTAGCGAGCGCGTTTTCCGGCACGATCCCCATCCCCACCTCATTGGAAACGAGGAAAAGAGGGTTTTCAGCGCGGGAAACACGGCTATGAACGAGGCCACCTCAGCGAGGACCATTTGCGAATCAGTTGATGAAGTAGAAAAATCGAGTCCGCAATAACTCCACAGCACGGCCAAATCTGGGCACTGGGAAGAACGTCTTTCAATTTAGAATCTTGCAATTGGTTAAGGCATCCGAAGGGTACTGGCTCCGTAACCAATTATATTTGTCACGAATTCGGGTCTGCGGCTTCGATTCTTTAAGTCCATTGCTGATCGCTTCGCCTGCTTTCTTGAGGATGTCGTAATCTCCTCGATGTGGAAAAAGAATATTTAGCAGCACTCTCAATACAATGATTAAATATATTAATGAACCACTCACCGTCCTGATCTTGCTTCAGAACTTCTCTCCAAGAGTCTTGTGCTTCCTTAGGCTCAGTCCTTTGCCGCGGAAAGCCCGGCCAGGAGATCCGGGTCGTCCACCACGATGAATTCCCATGGATTGATGTTCCGTGAGGACGGCGAGCGGAGCAAGGTTTCCACGAGAAGGTCGAGCGATTCCCGCTCTATGGATTTATTTTTATAGGAGCGAATGCTGCGGCGCTCGCGCAACAGTTTAATCATGGACGGACACCTCCTGAATGCGATTGCCGATAGATGCGAAGATGCTGATCAGGCGTTTACCGGCATCAGTAGTCGATGCCCGGCTGGGGTTCGATCCCCTGGCGATAGGCGTGTTTGATCTCGCGCACCTCGCTCACCGTATCGGCCAGTTCGATCACCTGGGGATGGGCATCGCGGCCGGTCAGGACCAGGTGCATGAGGGGCGGTTTGTTGGCTAGGATGTCGAGCACCTGCTCCAGGTCCACCAGCTTGCGCCGGAGGGCGGTGTTGATCTCGTCGAGGATCAGGACATCATATCCCCCCGTCAGCTTTTCGTGAACCAGGTCGATGGCATCCTGGGCGTTGGCGCGATGCTCGGCCCACGGGTAGGGATTCCCCTGGATGCCGCAGAATCCCTTGCCGGTGACGTGGAGCTCGATATCGCAGCTCATCTTCTTCACGCCGTCCCATTCGCCTGCATAAAGGCCCCCTTTCATGAACTGGATGATGCAGACCCGCATGCCGTGACCGCAGGCGCGCAGCGCGATGCCCAGCGCCGCCGTGGTCTTCCCCTTGCCGTTGCCGGTGATGACCACGATCAGCCCCGTGCGCGCCTTCGGCTCGATCCGTTCGATTTTATCCGGTAAAGTGCCTCTTTTAGGCATCGCTTGTTTCCACCCTTCACTCTTCACGGCCTATTGCCCAAATGAGCTAGCATAATGTCCTGAATAATAATACTATGCTGCAACTCAATTATTGTCATAAGGAGCTAATGTCCTATGATGGGAGTGCAGTCACATCCTCAAAACAAACTGTTTCATTATGGCATTAATCTGGATGAACGCTTTCGTGCCAATCAGCCACTTAGAAAAGTCAAAGAACTTATCGACTTTGAATTTGTATATGATGAAGTTAAAATATACTATGGCATAAAAGGTAATGAATCAGTTCCGCCACCTGTGATACTGAAACTCATGCTTCTGCTGATTTTATACAATGTCCGTTCAGAGCGGGAATTGATGGAAACAGTTCCCTAACGAATGGACTGGCTCTGGTTTCTTGGTTATAACCTCGATGCAAGAATTCCCAACCACAGTGTTTTGTCCAAAGCACGCAAGAAGTGGGGTGCTGAAGTCTTCCAGAACTTTATTGAACGCAGTGTCCTGCAGTGCGTTCAGGCCGGGCTCGTTGACGGCAGCAAAATTTTTGTCGATTGGAGTCTCAGTGACGCCAATGCTTCCAACAATTCCGTCCTCGATACGAAAAACCTTCAAGACCAGTTGCACAGGAACTACAGAAAGCTGGAAACCCGCCTAGCTGAGGGTAATCCAAGCAGTTGTACATCCCGGCACATTGAGAAGAAGAATAGCCGGTACATCTCCACCACTGATCCTGACGTCGCCATCGTCAACCGGGGCAAGCCGAAACTGATGTACCCGGTTCACCGGGCGGTGGACGGCAAGAACGAAGTGATCACCGCCACCGCTGCCACTGCCGGAGATACCAACGAGGCGCACCTGATGCTGCCACTTCTCAAGCAACGCGAGGCGATCACCGGAAGCAAAGTTGAAACTGTTGTGGCAGACAGCAAATACGGCACCATCGACAACTTCCTCGCCTGGCATGACCAGGGAGTAAAGGCCCACATTCCCGACCTGAAAGGGGCTGCTCTCAAGCGGACGAAGAACCGTGCCATTTTTACCGATGACCAGTTTGTGATGATCCGCAGACCGACACCTATCACTGTTCGGCCGGAAACGTACTCAAGCGCAAGTCATTGCAGAAGCTCTCCATCGGTGCGTTATCCTAGCAGTTACCACGGCGTGACATCGATGACTGCATTCCAAACTGCTCAAGAAACTTACGGTAGTCGTGAGCGCAGTACTGACTGCAACGATCCGAGTGATGAATCAGCCCAGCCGCCGGGCATTTGTGTTGTACCGCCCGAAATAGTGCTCGACCAGTTAATACTACTCCGACATATAGCTCTTTAACAATTTAATCTGCGTATCAACAGCAAAGCAATCTGGTGCCTAATGTCAGGAAGAGATGGCATTCCCCTTTGTCTTTGCTTTCTTCGCCAACGTTCTGATGATCTAATGGGGCAGCTTCGTTTTGGCCATGAGGTGGTAAATGCCATATTCAGCAGAAACACTCTTTTCCCAGAGTCCCTTTGTGCTGTAACCACTTGTTCCATAATCGATGGCTCTTCTGTTTTTTTTGCGCAAGACGAATCTGGGTCAGGTAGCCATAGGCCAGAAACGTCAACAGTAAAACATGTTAATGCCTCCTTTAGGCAAAAAGCAAAATATGGTGATAAACCGATTTTTATTTTTATAACGGCAGTTACTCGCGCTGAGGCGCTGTGACGCAGAGAAAAGCAAGATATCAATTTATGTTTACAACAACATGAAGCCTTAAATTTTCTCAGCGTCTCGGCGGGAGACTACTTTTCTCAGGTTCTTATTGTTTATCAGCGAAATACTTAACCACCTCTTCGGTCAGCGCCGCCAGGGTAGACTCTTTCGGTTCGATTTGGATCTCAAGACCCAGTTCCCGGCAGGTTCGGGCCGTGACCGGACCGATTGCCGCGACCGCGACCCCTTCCAGCAGATGGAGAAGGCGGTTCTCGCCGAGCATGACGCCGAGGTTTTCCACCGTGGAGGATGAGGTGAAGGTGATACAGTCAATGCGCCGTTCTTCCAGTGCCGCGAGGACCTGCTCCGGCAAACCTTCCGGAATGACGTTGCGATAGGCGACCGGCGCGAGTACCTCCCCCCCGAGGTCGGCCAGGCCGCTCTGGATGACATCCCTTGCCTTGTCGCCCTTGGGGAAAAGGAAACGCTTCCCCTTGATATCCATGGCCCGGAATGCCGCGATCACACCTTCTGCCTTGTAGTCGTCCGGCACCAGGTCGGCCCTGACGCCGGAGGGGAGGAGCGCGGTGGCGGTTTTCGGCCCGACCGCACAGACGCGACAGGCCCCGATCGCCCTGCTGTCGAGGCCGAGGGCAGCAAGCCGCTCGAAGAAATACTTTACCGCATTGACAGAAGTGAAGACAAGCCAGTGGAAACTGGCCAGGGATGCAATCGCCCAATCCAGTTCAGTGCAATCCTCCGGCGAAACGATGCTTATGGTGGGGCATTCATGGACGCTCGCCCCCAGTTCGGCAAGCATTGCGCTGAACTCTCCCGCCTGGTCGGCGGCCCTGGTGACCACTATCCCCCGGCCGGAAAGCGGCCGGTTGTCGAACCAGCGGAGCTTTTCCCTGAGCTTTACCACGTCTCCCACCACAGTTATCGCCGGCGGCTTGAAGCCCGCTTTTCCCGCCTTCTCGGCAATATCGGCAAGGGTACCGATCAGGATCTCCTGCTCCGGCCTTGTCCCCCAGCGAATCAGCGCCACCGGGGTTTCCGGGGAGCGGCCGTGGGCAATGAGGTTTTCCGCGATCTGGGGGAGGTTCTTCATCCCCATATAGAAGACTACCGTTCCGCTCCCCAGGGAAAGGCGCTCCCAGTCGATCTCCGAAGTCTCCTTGCCGGGATGCTCATGGCCGGTAACGAATGCCACCGAAGTAGTAACATCCCGGTGGGTGAGGGGGATGCCGGCATAGGCGGGCGCACCGATACCGGCCGTCACCCCGGGGACCACTTCAAAGAGGATTCCGGCAGCGGCCAGCGCCTCGCACTCCTCGCCGCCGCGGCCAAAGACGAACGGGTCGCCCCCCTTGAGCCGGGCTACGACCCTGCCGGCCAGCGCCTTTTCAACGAGAAGCTCGTTGATCTGCCGCTGTTCGCGGTTGTGGGCTCCCGCGACCTTGCCGGCATAGATCAGTTCGGCCTCGAGAGAGGCAAAAGAGAGAAGTGCTTCATTGGCCAGGTGGTCGTAGATGACGACATCGGCCCTGGTAATGCATTCCCGCCCCTTGACGGTAATGAGACCGGGGTCGCCGGGACCGGCGCCGATCAGGTAAACATGACCTTTTTTTGTGAAAGATTTTTCAGGCATGATTTGTAGTTCCGATCACTGTTGAAATCCGAAAATCGAATATCGAAATCCTATACTAATAGTAAGCTGCAATCAAACATATCTTTTTCTGTACTAAATAACAGCAGTCTCAGCGCCCGGCGATTATGCCTATTATAAAAAATAAAAAGGCTGCACAGAGCAAAAGCGGGGATAGATAGAACCATGCAGGCTCTGTAGCTCTGGTGTATTCGATGGTTCGGGCTCGTTTTAGTATGGCATCAACTATACCATCCTCGCTCCGCTCATCACGCGCGCGAAAGTAACGCCCTCCGGTAATGGTGGAGATACTCTTTAAGGTATCCTGTTCCAGCCGAGTCTTCAGGTAGGACCCATCTTCATCCTGGTAATACCCCTCTATGTTAGCCTCGGAATTCCTGATGGGGATCAGAACACCTTGTCCCATGCCGATGCCAACCGTGTAGATGGCGATTCCCTGGGCTGCGGCACGCTGTGCAGCTTCATAGATCGGAGATTTGTCGTCGCTGATATCTTCACCATCTGAGATCAAAATGATGGTTTTGACGGTTTTGCGGGAACTACCTTCGAACAGAGAAACGCCGGTCGTAATCGCCTGGCTCAGATCGGTGCCGGGCATGGTTATGGTTGCGTCATTGACGTGCTTCAGGATGTATTGGCAGTATCCATAGTCGGTGGTCAGCGGAACAATCGAAACACCTTTGCCGGCAAACACGAAGACACCTACATGTTCCCCGCGCAGTGCAGTGATGATATTAATGGCGCAATAGCGTGCGCAGTTTAACCGGTTAGATATGGCAAAGAGCTTTTTCCCCTCTTCGGGAACCGCTTCATCTTCTGCCAACATCGACTTTGATATGTCGATGCCGATCGCTACGTCAATGCCGCTCCGATTAAACACGACCTTGGTATATTGCACCTTAGGCTCGGTCAGGGAAAAAATGACCGTACCCAGCGCAAGAGTAAAGAAGAGGGTCGAAACGACATAGGGGATGGGACGCTTCTTAACATGGGCAAACCGGTACAGCCAATTGCTCGCTTCCTTATAGGATATAAGTGAACAGAAAAGGAAACAAGGGATGACAAGCAGCAGCCATAAATAGCCGCTATTTTCCAGATTCATGGCAAAGGAGCCTCTTGGAAATGAATAAACTATTTTTTAATTATTGTTTCTACGGGCTCGCCGGGGCCATACCCGCCGATTTCGGGTATCACCGTTTCAAGGTTTTCTTTAAGCGCCTCGTTTTTTTCCGTATCAGTCGTGGCAACCTCGAATTTTTTCACGTTCTCCTCCCCGTTGAGCACTTCAAAGTTCCAGCGGGGTATATTTTTCTGCGAGGGGGGCACGCCGGCTTTGTCCACAGCTTCTATCGCGGCCTTGTAGTCTGTCAGCGCATCGCGCATAACGCCCTGCACCTTGTCCACATTTTGCTCGGTTTCGAGCATCACAAATGCGCTCAGCACCTTGGCTGACGCGGCTGTATTGTATAACTGCCACACGATATCGGGGCGCAGCGACGCTGCATCTGCCAGCGTGCTGCTGCACCTCTCGATCATCTCATCAAGAAGAGTCTTTAGCCGGGCGCTGTAAGCGTCTGTCTCGTTCTCAAGCTCGGTATTGTCACGGGCTCGCTGCATGTATTGCAGGAGTTCCAGGGCAATGCGCCATTGCCGTTGCACAATGCGCAACTGAATTTCGGGAAGGGCCGGGGAGAGTTTTTTTAAGGCCGCTGCGGCCGCAGTGTCATCCGCGATAGCGTCCGCTTTTTGCAACTCCTGCTTAAGAAGCCTGTCGTGCGCTTCCCGCGCCGTCACAGCACGGTACTCGCGGGCACCGTACATGCCCAGTAGCACAAAAGTGACAGACAAAAGAATGATAAAAGCTATGGTTATCCTGGTTCTCATCTTCATGACTCAGATCTTTCTCGTGGAGGGTATTATGTGTAAAGAGCAATAGACAGCTAGAATGACGACAGTCGTGAGCGCAAGGGGCCCCCTGGTGTCCCTTTTCCGTTTCTCCAATTTTACCAGTAGCCGGTTTTTCTCCATTTGATTTATCTTGTTGTACACCGCGGTGATCTGCTTTCTGTCCAGGTAGCGGGGCATGTAGAATATGTGACCTGAGGACGATTCGCCCGTAGGCCCCTCAAGGGCCTGGCGCACTTCGCTGGTGACGTCGCCCCCCACAACAACGAGATAGAGCTTGATGCCCAGCTGTTTGATCAGACCTATCACGTTGACGAAGTTAAGAAACCCTTTCTCCACATCCTCACTGCTTTTGTTTACTTCTATGCGGCCATCCGTAAAGAGAACGATGGCCATTCCCCGGCCGAAATCTATGTTCTTCAATTTAGCGGGAATATTCATTGCGGTATCGCTCCGTCCCATCAGCGAGTAGCGCAGGTCATTTATCTGCTCGTAGGATGGCTGACTTTCCTCGGGAAGGAACATGAAGAAGACGCACACCGCAAGCCAGGCGGCATATGAAGCATTCGTTTCCCCCCCCACTGTGAGGTCCCTGAACACCGTGGAATCGTTTTTCCTGCTCAGCAATTCGAGCCTTTTCTTGAGAATCTCCTTGTCAAATGAGGGAGGGGCTATCAGCTGCGCGACGTTGGAAAAAGCGATAATACCGATAAGGTCGTCCTTCTTGCGCATATCAATAAAAGCGGACGCCCCCTCAAGGGCAACATCTCCAAGGGTCATGCCGCCGGTCTCATCACTGGGCCTTCCCATGGAACCGGAGAGATCCTGAACCAGCATTATCCACTTGGATTCGAGGTATGTTTTCTGCCAGTAGCTCGAATACTGAACATTTGCAACAGCAAAGACGATGAGGACCATGGCGGCACCGGCAAGGAGATCGGCACCGTATGCTTTTATCGGCCCGGGCTGCAGATCCCGGCCGAGGGCCGAAACCCAGGAAAAACCGGTCCTGACGGCATGCTTTCTTCTGGCAATAAGCACTGCCGGTATTATCGCTAAGAGCAGCAGTGCCCAGGGATACTGGATGCTCATGGGAGGTTACCCCTGCGCCGCGGTGTTGTTGGCCGTCAGATCAACGACCTTGAGGATTTCAAGCTGCAGCTGGTCAATATCCTGATAATGCTCCGATTCAAGGGCGACGCTGTTATCGACGGCAGTAAAGATACTGCTCAATGAGTCGATGCATTCACCGGGAACGTGCGCTGCGATAGTTCCCATAAACTGCTTGCCGCTCCCTCCCCTATATTTCAAATCAATTCCGTAGAGTACCACCAGGTACTCGCGCAACAGGGTGCCGACCTCGCCCAGGTAGCACCAGTGGGGAGCAGTTGGTGTGGCATGCAGCAAAGTGCGCAGCTGTTCGGCCAGCTGACCATCCTTTTTCCGCTCCTTGAGCCGGTCCCGCTCAGTGGTGGCCTTACGGCGCAAGAGGAGGAGCCATACAGCGCACAGAACAAGCCCGGCAAAACAGATGATGGCGAGCCATAGATGGCGCAGGGATTGCTGGTTAAGCTCAGCAAGGCGAAAATCAGGAGAAATGGGATCGGTTGGTACGATCAGCCGGTTTTCTGATTGGTCTGTTGGTATTATGGAGGAAACCTTAAATAAGACCGGCTCTGTTTCAATTGAGCGCACGGTGCTGTTGGCGCCGTTGGAGCAGGACGGGCATGAATAGCTGATCTTGATAGCCGGAATGGTGAATTCCCCGGGGGCGTAGAATCTAAGACGGCCGGTGATGACAATGGGGCTCTTGGTGATTGCTTTTGCATAGTCATAAGGGTCGAAGGTGCAGTCGAAGAGCTCCTTCTGAAGTTCCGGCGGTCGCAGATTCAGCGTTGCAATGGAGCTCGGATCGATGCTCACCCGGTCGGTAAAGGTAATGGTGAGGGTAAAAGGCATGCTGTCGCCGATATTCCCGCCGCTCATAAAAAGAGACAATTTGGTGCTGATCGACGGTTTGATTTCCACCAGGTATGGTGTAACCCTGAGCACTTTGATATCTTCTGCAAGCAGGTTGAGCGCCCTGAAAAAGGGCATTGCCGTAACGTCAACAACGTAGCGTTTTTCATTTTTATCTTTTTCATCGAGTACCACATGGGACGCGCTGAGCAGCGACTCCCGCTCTGCCTTGGAAGTCCCTGTCTTCCATTCCATCTCAAATACATTGAAAAATGCGAAGGTCTTATTGTTAAGGGCCAGAGTCGGGTGGACGTATTTAACGGTTCCATCCTGACTTAACTGATTGATAAGACTTCTTACATCCTCCAGCTTCAGGCCAGCGCGCATCCTGAAAAAACAGGCGTCTTCGGCAAGGTTGGGGTCATAGAGGTAATCGATAAGGCGGTCATGGGACTTTATGATGGTCTTGGCCTTCTTTTGGATGAAACTGTCACTGGTGTCACTACCGGATGTAAAATCATTTTCATTGGAAATGTAGCGCTGATCAAAGACCACCGTGAGCCAGCGCTTGCTGATCTCCGGTACGACTCTTGTCCCGTCACGATAAAACCATACGGAGTCAAAAGAAAATGCTGCGGCCCTGGCCACCGCTTCAGGAGCAGTATAAGCCTGTATGGCAACCAGTATGAGAAGCAATATAATGGCAAAGTACTTTTTGCAGCAGTGTTTCATGGCATACCTGTCTCTAGTAGCTTGAAGGAGGTCTTTTCATAAAGGCATTGATTTTTTGCGCAAAATCATCTGCCGGGCTGATGGTTAACAGATCGATCCCCGCGCGGTTCAGCCGGTTTCTGGTGGCCGCGCGCAGGCGACTCATGGTCTCATTGTATGCCTTCCATTTGCTGAGATCGAGCGACACCGTTTTGCCGCTCTCATAATCATAGAGAGGCAAAATTCCTTTAGCATGGGGTGGCAGCTCGATTTCGCATTCCTCAAGCACCTGGATAGCTCTTACCTCATGCTTATCGGTTCCGTGGGCCGTGTGGTGAAAGCTGTAGCTGAAATCAAGCGGATACATGAAATCAGAGAGTATGAAGGTAAGGCTCTCCGGAACTTCATTTATGAGCTTGGTCAAGGCGACTCTCAGGTTCGTCGCACCGCAGCTAACCGGCTCAGCATGGGCAATGGCGTACAGAATCTCCATAAAATGTGTATGGCCCATGCGCGGCGGAATGTACTGAACAATATCGTCGGCGAAAAGTATCAGGCCGCAGCCGTCATTGCTCAGTATGGCGCTGTATGCCAGTGACACGGCGATGTGCGCCTGGAGCAGATCCTTCCTGCCAAAATGCACCGACCTGCTGATATCGTATAGGAGCATGACGTTGAAATAGCTCTCGGCAAGAAACTCCCGCACAAAAAACTTTCCGGTTTTTGCCTTTGCCTTCCAGTCAATATTCTTAAACGAATCGGTGTGCTCAAGCTCCCTAAGCGCCCAGAACTCATATCCCTGCCCCTTGAAAATACTTTCCCAGTCGCCGGGGAAAGGTGAGTGCACCCGATGATTGATGAATATTTCCAACAGCTCTTTTTTGGAAAGCAGGCCTTTTTCTGATTTTGCCATGGGTTTCAGTACGGCTGAATCATTTTCAGGATTTCCTGGACAAGCATATCGGTGCTGATCTGCTGCGACAGCGCAGTGCTGTTGAGCAATATGCGATGCCTGAGTGCATGCCCGGCGCAGGACGTTACATCATCAAAATTGACAAAGTCCCGGTGCTGGCTGAACGCAAATGATTTTGCCAGCGCCAGAAGCGATTCGGACGCCCGGGGTGATGCCCCGAGCCTGATGTACTTATGAATATCCGCATTGAGCGTTTGTGCGTTATAGGTATCGCGGGGCCGTGTGGCAATACAGATATTCAATATGTAGTTCATGACTTTCTGGCTTACCCGCACCCGGTCATGGATGAGTTGCTGGATGGCCGTTATATCATCAAGGGTAAGAACCGTTCTTATTTCAGCTTTGAGCTGGTCAAAGTTGGTGTTTTTTCTCAGTATGAGCTCGAACTCCTCGTCCTTCTGCGGATAGCCGACATCATATTTCACCATGAAACGGTCAACCTGAGCTTCCGCCAACGGATAGGTGCCAATCTGCTCAATGGGGTTCTGCGTGGCAAGCACCATGAACGGATGCGGGATATCGTAGTGCATGCATTCAACAGTTACTTCCTTTTCCTGCATCGCCTGCAGCAGGGCGGATTGAACTTTCGGCGACGCCCGGTTTATTTCGTCAGCAAGGAAAATATTGCAAAAGATGGGGCCAAAATAGAATTCGAACTTCTTTTCCTTCTCATTCCACACCATAGTGCCGGTAACATCGCTGGGCATCTTGTCTGGGGTGAACTGGAAGCGCTTGAAATTGCCGCCGATCACTTTTGCGAACGTTTCAACCGCAAGGCTTTTTGCCAGACCGGGCACTCCCTCAAGCAGTATATGCCCCTTGGAGAGAAGCGTATAAATCATCATGCTGATCATCTCTTCCTGACCGATAACTACTTTCGCAATTTCAGCCTTTATCTGCTGAATCTTGTGTGCGTACTGGTCAAAAAGCTCTTTTGTGGCGCCGCCGGCTGCAATACTGTCCTGCATATGCATTCCCTTTACATGTATTCAAACTGTTTTCTGTGCTTTACAATCAGATAGAGAAAAAACGGGCCGCCGAGCATTGAAGTAACAATCCCTACCTTCAGATCAACTGCTACGATAAGCCGTACAAAAAGGTCCGCGTAGATAATAAAAACCGCAGCAAGCAGTCCGGAAAAAAATATCAGTTTCCGGTTATCCGGCCCGACTAGGCTGCGCATAATATGCGGTGCAACCAGCCCGACAAAGCCGATAACACCCGAGACGGCAATGGCGCCGCCGGTTTCAATTGAGGAAAATAGCAGGAGCCAGTTGCGGGCACGCTTTATGTTGACCCCCAGGTTTGCCGCGGTTTCTTCTCCGAGCATGAGAACGTTTAGGTCCTTGGCAAAAAACAGGGTTCCCAACAGCGCTATGATAGTGGTCGGCATGACTATATTGACATGCTCCCATGAGCGGTTATTAAGGTCTCCCATGAGCCAGTTTACGATCACCCGCCCCACGTCAAACTCCCTGGTGCTCAGGGTGATGATAAAGGACGTCAGAGCGCCCAACACCAGATTAAGGGCAATGCCCGCAAGCAACAACGTTGATATGGAAGTCCGCCCCCGTGAGGTCGCAATGGCAAAAACCATGACCAGCGTGAGTATGGAAAAAATGATGGCTGCAAAAGGGAGCGCAATGAGCGAACCTGATGCCAGCCCTAAATATATGGCCAGCACGGCGCCCAGCGCGGCGCCAGAATCAATGCCCATAACACCTGGGCTGGCCATGGGGTTCTTAAAAATCCCCTGCATGATAGTGCCTGCTCCGCCGAGGGAAAAGCCTACCAGTAGCGCAACCAGAAAGCGCGGCAGCCGGCCATCCCAGACAATGGTAGCTTCAACGTCATTGATGGTGCCGGCATAGAGCCCCAATTTCGATAAAATAATTGTGGGCACATGGGAAACGGAAATCGGCCATGGGCCAGAAGACAGAGAAATAAGACCTCCCGCAACAATCAGGGCTATTAAGGCTGATAATAAATAAAAGTCTTTTTTTTTAGTCATAATGAATTAACGGGGCTGCCGGTAGATGATGCCCGCAAGATAATCGGCGCTCAAGAGCATGTACTGGGATTCAACCCGCAGATAGACACCGGGAACGTAATAAACAGAACCGCTTTTAATGGCCCGGGCGTAGGACAGCACCCGGTTTGACATAAGCAGCTCCTTAAGGTTGCTGCGCCCGGGAACAATAATAACATCCGGGTTCCATTTAAGCAGGGTTTCATAGTCAATCTGCGACCAGGATTTTATTCCCTGCTCAGCCCCGACATTTACGGCGCCAATTATTTTGCAGATCGAATTAAAGTTGGACGATGTGCCAGGAACATAGCCCCCCTCATCATAGTAAAGAACACGGATCGGATGGTCTCTCCGGGGAAGCTTAGCCTTCAGCTCCCGGATCTTTGTATCAATAAGCTTTACCAAGGCTAACGCATTACTCTCTTCACCGATAATGTCGCCCATGAGCAGAATCTGCCCTTTTATGGAATCAATTGTTCCAAAATAGCCTAGGTCAAAGCTTTGGATCTTTGCCTGTTTAAGCTTTTCCTTGAAATCAGCACTGGAATAAAACACGGTAAAAACCAGGTCAGGCTGATAGCCGATGACCAGTTCTGTCTGCTTTGATTTAAAAATAGGCCCTCGCTCACGCACCTTGTCAGCTATGAAGCTTGAGTCCGGATCAGCAGAAAATTCATTAAAGGCAACCAATCGCTCACGCGGGCAGATTGTCCATAATATCTCGGCAACTCCCACTGCGTGCGGTATTATCCGCAGCGGCTTCTTCTTTATTGCAAAGGTTTTTGCTTCCTGCCGGAACGCATCACTCTTAAAATCATATGTTTGAAACCTATAGCGTATTTCCCGGGGCCATGCACCCTCAGCTTTTGCCTTGCCCCTGACAAAGCTCAGCTCATTTTTCAACCTTTCCATATCGAGAGGCGGAACTGTCTTTTGATCGTTGTCCGCCTCTGAAGATGCAGTGGCGGCAACGAGACAGTAGACTAAATAACATCCTATAATTATTAGAAATTTACGCATGGCAGCAGTTTATAATTTAATAATAAAAATCGAGGAAGGTGGTGTCATCGTATTTATATTCCCTCACATTTACCTCAAAAACCTGCTTAATGTTTTCCTCAGTAAATGCATCCTCCGGAGTGCCCGAATAAAACAGCTTCCCGAGGCACAGTATAGATATTGTATCACAAAACTTTCTCGCCAGGTTCAAATCATGAATGGTCACCAATACGGTTTTGCCATGCTCCTTTAATTCGTATAAAATTTTAACGATCTCCAGCGTGTGTTTGACATCAAGCCCAGATGTTGGCTCATCAAGCAGTATCAGAGACGCCTCTGTCGCAAGGGCTCTGGCGATTATTGCCAGCTGTCCCTCTCCACCGGACAGTTCATTGATGTTTCTGTCTTTCAATGCATAGATATTAGTCTGCTGTAATGCCCGCTCGATTATTTCCCGGTCTTTTTGCCTCACCCCTTCGAACCTTCCCTGGTGCGGATTTCGTCCCATGGAAACAATGTCAAATACCGATATGGGAAAACCGATGGTTGTGTTTTGCGGAACCAGGGTAACCAGCGTGCTCAGCTCTTTTCTTGGTATTTCAGTATAGTCTTTACCATTTATTACGATAGAACCGGACTGCGGCTCCCAGATCCTGCAGATATTTTTTAACAGGGTGGATTTGCCGGAACCGTTCGGCCCGATGATGCCATGAATCTTGCCGGGCTCAAAACGCTCAGAGATGCCATCAAGAATCTCTTTGTCATCTATTGAAAAATGAATATTGCTTATATCAAGCATACATAATCCAGAAACCTGATGGTCTCACGAGCACAGTTTTAATTTGTAAGAAACGGGAAGAATAAATTTAGATATAACGACGCATAAAAATCCACAATAGACGGTAATGCTTATTATTGGTGCTGTCAGACCAGAAGAAAGCTCAGTGGTTATTCCTAATGCCGACCAGATAAAAAGCTGCCCCAGCAGAAGCTGAAAGTTTTGAGACAGGGCATAAATGACCCAGAAATTTTGCGAAAGTTTTACGTTGTCGCCCCTGCGGATTTTGATTTCGATGATTTTAAACCAGGTTCTGCCTTCAATTATTTGCGATGATCCGTCGCACACATGATGCAGAAGATAAATCGCCACCAGCAGATGGGCCTTAAAGGATACGCTTGCAAAAAAGTACATAAATACTGGTGGGAAGCAGAGTAAAAGGCATACAGCGCCCAGGGACTGTCCCATAGCGATTCCTAACTGTACTCTGATTAGGCGAACGATCTGCTTATCTTTGTCACGCACTGCTTCCAGGTGGTCTATAAACCCAGAAGTATAGGTGCTTGAGATCATGGTTATGCCCGGATAAGCGTATTTCACAACGACACCAAGAATAGCAGCAACTTTGAGATCCCGTTCTGCCATGGAAAACATGGTATAGAGGATGACGCCATCAAGGATGTTTTTCCCGACGGTATAGCATATATTACCGATCTCCCCATAACGATAAAAGGGCACTGAGAACAGCGCTGCTATATAAAGTTTTATTTTCTGGGATAGGGGAGGGGTGATGTAGTCAGAGTGAGCTATCGGTTGCTCTATATCCATACATAGAAGCTCGCCACATTGTGTGAGTATTTAGTTTCAGGCCGCCAGCTGGACAGGGATGAAATAAAGCCCCAAAGAGGCACCGGTAAGCTACCTCTTTGGGGCTGAAACTATTTAGATTGCCATCATACCTTTGAGTAATTCGACTGTCTGTTTAGCTGCATCTATAGGCTGTGTAGCCTGTTTGGAGATACCGCACACCACTTTCACGATATCGTGGTCGCACTTCTTCTCTGCCCAGACTTTTGCCTTGGGCGCAGCGATATACACTGAGAAGGCGTTCTGGCCGGTGCCCGGACGCTCGCCGATTATGTGGACTACGGCACGGCACTTATTGGGGTCGGCGTTGGCGAACAGTACGTTCCCGACCGCGTAGCCTGCACGCACGCGGCCGCTGGTGATAACAATGTTTTTCTTGTTAACGGTAAGGCCGGCACCCTGAAGATCTCGTCTCAACGCCGTGATATACGGTAGTACATGCTCAGGATCCATGATTGAATTGGCGTTCAAACCGTCGGATATAACAATCTGCACATCCGGGGCTTTGCCCTGCCACGAATCGCGCAGTTTTTCAAGGGTTGCAACTGACTGCGCATTCAGTTGTTCACCGGACTCAGGGTGTACGATGTAGTTTTCACGGTCCTTGGACAGGGTGGCGAGCTGAACTGCATCGGGAACCTTCTTGATAAACTCCGGTGTGAACTCCGCCCAGATAGCTTTTTTTGCGTCCGCGTAGAGTTCCCGTATCCTCTTGTCAAGTCCCGGATTCAGATCCCAGAGATTTTTGCCATATCCGGCAGCAAGAGGCACCTTGTTGCCGGTCTTAAGCCAGGCATTGTAAATCGCATCGAACTTCTTCTTGCCTTCAGCCATTATTTCCTGTTGAGAGCGCGTGTCGCCCTTGGCTACGCAGTACTGATAATATACCCAGATGGGGTCGCCAAAATGCTTCGTCGGTTTGCCGTTCTTATCTATGACCTGGATGCGCTTGTAGAATGCCCACATGGCATCGTTCACCTTGTAACCAAATTTGTTACGGATGCGCACATGGTCCTGAAAACTGGTGGTCAGATAGCTCAGCATCGGGTCATTCTTGGTGGGAAGGGCCATGAGATAGGCTGGATTTGCAGGCATAATCTGATCTATGCACCAGTCAAGATCATCAAGGCTTACCGACATGTGCAAGGTGGAGCAGATGTCAAGTCCCGAAGGGAGACCCTGCAGTTTGCCCATTAATATATCTTCAAGGCAGCAGCGGACCAACTGCTCCCTATTCCTGAAAACTTCCGGTCCAATGAAACCCGCAACATCATTAAAATGAGTCCATGCGCCATTCGGCTGCACTTCGGCCAGTATCTGCTTCAACCCGCGGGCAAACCCGTACTTGCGGGATTCAAGCACCACCATGTCAACGCCGTCAGCACCGTTGTTGGTGAAATCAGAGCCCTGGCCGGTCTCGTAATAAAGCCCGAATTTTTGCCCTGCGCGTGTTTTTGCGTGGTTGACCATCTTTTCGACGGTCACGTCAAATGTTTTGTTTGCCGTGTCGGTTCCTGCCAGGCTCTGGAACTCAAAATCAACCATTTCCGGATGCTCTTTAAACAGTGCCCCCTGGACATCAATATGGGCTAACGTGCACCAGGGAATAATCCCATTTAATTTGAACGTATCGACAAGATCCTTTTGGGCTGCCTCTATCCTTGCAACGTTTTCCTTTGTCCCGTCTACCGGATTAGTGCCTATGACTACATCACCTACAGCATAGGAAAATCCGTCAAATACCTGCCAGACAATTTCTTCCGGGTCATCGGTCGGGGAATTGGGCTGAATTCTGGCCCCCATATAGCCCTTAGCTCCGAGCTTGCTGCCCGGAAGGGGATTGAAGATTTTCTTATCGACCGCAATCAGCTCCTGATTGCTCATGAGCTTGGGCAAACAGCCAACCACCTCGCTGTTCATGCCGAACATGACCGCCTTGATTTCGGGTTCTGTTTTGGTAAGGAGAAAGGTTTTCATCTTCCCCATGGTCCACTCTTTAATTTTATCATACTGGGCAGAGTCAATTGATTTGGCGATAAATTTGTAAAGGTCGTCATTAAGCAAGGGGTGATTGGTGATATCCTTGATTTTGGTATTGGCCAAAAGCTTCCGGGCATTTTCCCTGCTGGCATTATTATCGGCACAAACGCCGATGGTCTTGTCACCCTCCTTGAAGGCATTTGCCGCACCTATTACCTGCTGATATAGCACCTGGTCAAATGAACCTTTAACCCGTTCTACATATTTGAAAACATCCTCCCCGGGTTTAACGTCCTTGATGGTGATGGCACCGCTCGTAGTGCTGAAAGCTAAAACCCCGAAAAAAAGCATCGCTGTAAACAATAAAAATCGTTTCATACCTGTACGTCCTCCTTTATCAGTTGTTATGTTGCTTGCCAGAAACCTTCGACTATATTGCACAGTCCAGAATGATCCCCCCATAGATAAAATTGTTTTGGTGGCCATCTAAGCTGCCTTTCTTGATTTCTTCGGACGCCGACGAACTGAGCGGAAACGACCACTGTATATTCGGCTTGATCGAGAGGTACTTGTTCAGGGGGATCTTCAGGCCGGCCGAGATGTTGCCGTCATGGAAAGCCGAAATATCATTCGTGGACGTGTTGTGCATATAACTGGCCGTTGCCGCCATATCAAGAGTCCATTCCTTGTAGACGGGGAAGCTGTGGGCTACTCCAAGCTGGACGTACGTGGCCTGTCCGGTCTCTATTTGCTGATAGACGGAAAGTGTGGGATTGAGAATGTTATCCAGGCCGAGGGTCACAAAGACTTCCTGGTTTTTGGTTGGCTGGTAGTCGTATAGGATCCAACCCAGGGTATAATTCAGTTTCAGCGGTTTTATGGAGTTACTGTAGGTGGTGATCACGTCCGTTTCCTGCAGATTGAATTTCTTCTTGCCAGGACTCGCTTTATAACGGGTATCCAGATCGACCCATGTAGTTACAGCAAACCCCTTGTAGCCGACGGTGAGTTGCGGAAAGACGACCAGGCTGTCCTTGCTCAGCTGATACCCGCGCCAGATGTATTGGGAGTAGAAGGATAGGTTTAGGTCGGCGGTAAGGTCCTCAGGTACCAATTTCATCCCGGCGGGTGGCGCCGCCTGGGCCTGCGCAGCCGGTTTCTCCGCTGTCGCATCCTGCGCCCGGGAATACGTCCCCAGACCCATTACCATGACAATCAGGAAACTCAAAAATATTGCCCTTAAAGATGCCTTCATTTTGCCCCCTTTGCTCCATTTTAGTCTAGTTTTTCGTTTTTTTACTTCGGTAACCCCCTGATTCGCTGGAACCTTCTTCATTCGCCGCTGGTGCGGCTGCTGTTCACGCTATTTCTGACCATTTAGCCGATGGTGATGGTTTCCCTGACTGCGTCCCTTGCGAACGTCATTTCTCTCTCAGCTTTTTCGCCTCCTCCCACATCTCGCCAAAGGCTTTCTCGGTTTTTTCACTCATGACCTGCCAGATTGCTACTGTCTTGAAATAGTCGTTATTCCCCACATTGAAGAGAATTTTCTCTTCTGGAGACACGAGGTCGCCGACATTGTTGACTACCGGCGAGACACCCTGCTGTTTGACAATTGCGGCCTGGTATTTGGGGGAGAGCTGCAGATTGATCCACTCTTCGCACAGTTTTTTCTTCATTCCTTTTGCGGCATGGGTAATGCACCAGTAGTCAATCCAGGCGCTTCCGCCTTCTTTCGGGGTGGCCAGCTTCCAGTGGCCCCCCTTCAGGTTTGCCTTAACCACCGCAAATCCCCATGTGGTCGCCAGCGATAACTGGGGAAATTCATCCGGATTGGCTTCCCCGTCCCAGAGACTTTTTGACCCCTTGACGAGCTCATTCAACCTGGGCTGAATCTTGTCACGGTCAAGTCGGTCAATATTGAAAAGATCCTCGTATTTGTAGCCGAGCGAAAGGGCCGTTATCCAGATGTTGACCTTGTGGAAGTTGTTGTTGATTGTGTATTTGCCGGCATACTGCGGTTCCCAGAAGATGTTCCAGCTTGCCGGAGCATCCTTGACGACATCGGTATTGTAAGCCAGGCCGTAGGGGCCGCAGTTATAGGGCAGGCCGTACCTTTTTCCACCCGCCTTGAGGGACTTGTCCGCTTTGAAAAAGGGGAGCATGTGGCCGGCATTGGGAATATTTTTCATGTTAAGGGGGGTCAGTAGCACACTCCCCTTTTTAAAAAAGTCGAACCGGGGTGTCTTGGCCAGGTCGGCCGGGGGCGAAATGAGATCCGCGGTGCCGTTTTTGGCGGCATTATAAAAATCCTCCTGGCCAGTTGCGTAGGAGGGTTTTACCTCCACATCAATTTTATATTTCTCTTTCACCATTTTCTTGAAATCATCAATAACCGCCTTGTCTGCATAGCCTTCCCAGCACATAATGTTGATTGTTGTCTTTGCAGCCATCGCTGTCCCCGTCCCGGCAGTTACAGCGAAGGCCATCAGGATGCTGAAGCAAAGAATCATTCTCTTCATTGAATCTCCTCCTTTCCAATGGCCGACATAGGTTGTACTCCTCCATCCAGACATTGATCAGCTGGCATGATGATTCACTTTGCTGCAACCCTTCGGAGCGTCGGTGCTCCCCGAGGAAACAGTCTTTAACTGCCACTCGCCGCTCGTTTTCACGCGCTACCCGCGGGGCGGCTGCTGTTCACGCTCTTCCCGACCTATTCCCTGATGGTCGTGATGGTTTGCCTGGCCGCCTCCCTGGGGGGCAAGGTGGTATCCGCGATGCTTTAGACGAGATTCGCAATATCGTGGTCGATCATTTTCTCACCCCATGCGTGCCCCTTGGCAATGGTGATATAGACCGAATAGAGAGTGGTGCGTAGTTCCGGGACGTTCACTGATGAGAGGTAACAAATTAATTGTCTCGTGATATTTAGGATTGTCAAGAGGATCGTCAAGAAAAATTAATATGATTCTTAAAGAATATTTCTTCAGTTGTACCCAGTGATGCATTTATACTTTTAAAAGAAATTATGTTTCCTGAAGACAATGGACACACTCGCACTTGGTAAACTGCCAAGAGGGAGGAGTGACAATGAAAAAGCAGCAGCGTTACACGCCGGAGTTTCGAGCCGAGGCGGTCAAGCTGGTCTCAGAGCAGGGTCTATCCCAGGAGACAGCAGCAAAACGGTTGGCGATCCCCAAGGGGACGCTTGCGGACTGGGTGGCGGCCTCTAAGGCTTCCACCGGCCCTTCGGCACCCGGCGCGCGTTCAGCAGCGGAACTGGCGGCCGAGAATGCCCGGTTACGCAAGGATCTGGCTGAGGCCCGCATGGAGCGCGACATCTTAAAAAAGCGACGGCGTACTTTGCCAGGGAGTCGCTGCCCGGTACGCGTTCATGAAGCAATGGCGACTCCATTTTCCCGTCAAAATAATGAGCCGGGTGTTACGTGTATCGCGTAGCGGCTTTTACACCTGGCTGGAGCGAAAACCCTCCCGACGTGCCCAGGAGGATGAATGCCTCAAGGTGGCGATCAAAGCCGCCCACAAGCGCACTCGCGAGATTTACGGTGCACGGAGGTTGCAGCCGGAACTGGCATCAGATGGTTTTGTCGCCGGCCGTGACCACATTGCCCGGTTACGCCGGGAACTGGGAATTCGCTGTCGGCAGAAGCGCAAATTCAAGGCGACGACGAATTCAAACCACAATTTACCGGTTGCAGAAAACTTGTTGGATCAAACCTTTACGGCCAGCGCACCTAACGAGGTCTGGGTTACTGACATTACCTACGTCGCCACCGGTGAGGGCTGGCTATACCTAGCAGGGATTAAGGACCTGTTTACCTGTGAAATCGTTGGCTACGCCATGTCAGAGCGCATGACCCAGGAGTTGACGGCTCGGGCGCTATTCCGGGCGGTACAACAGAAACGTCCGACCGCTGGACTGATCCATCATTCGGATCGTGGTAGTCAATACTGCACTCACGACTACCGTAAGCTTCTTGAGCAGTTCGGAATGCAGGCGTCGATGTCGCGCAGGGGTAACTGCTATGATAACGCACCGATGGAGAGCTTCTGGGGAAGCCTTAAAAATGAACTGGTGCATCATTGCCGCTACGCGACCCGGGCCGAAGCTGAGGCCTCCATCAGAGAGTTCATTGAAATATTCTACAACCGCCAACGGCGTCATTCGCGCCTTGGCTATATAGCGCCGGCCGTGTTCGCACAAAATTTCAAAAATGGCAGCGGCCGCTTGAGATGCGAGTGTCTACTGTTGACAGGACACCTCAAAATTCACCAAATTAAATAATTGAAATTGGCCATGATTTGTTGACTGGCGTCTAATTTTGTCACTGGTCCACACGCAGTTTGACCCACAATAATTTGAGCTATTTAAGTAATTAGAAAGTCACGGCCTGGGTGGATCATGCTTCGATGCCGATTTAGGGTTATACTTGAAACCGGTCGACATTCTGGACAGGTTGGTGCACAATGCATACAAGGTCGAACTGCAGTACCAATCCATGAGAAAAAAACGAATATCGCTTGACCAGAAAACCTAACCGTGACAGATTAATAGTATAACTCCCCATAATAATGCTATAAAGCGGCTAGTCATATAAATCACCCGTTCTGCCGAGAAAGATATACTTATGATTGACAAAGTGGCCATTGAATCAATTGCTCTCAAGCATGGTTGTGAAGACTTTAAATGGATTTCAGGAAACGATGTCCAAGTTTGTCAGTGGGTGAGGTTCAAATGCATGTTTGGTTGCAGTTCCTATGGGAAGAAGGGAGTATGTCCTCCATCGGTTCCCTCCATCTCGGAATGCCGTGAACTTTTCACTGAATACGAACATATTCTGGTATTGCACATTGTTGTTAAACTGGATGACCCCAACGACAGAATGGAATGGAGTCGAAAGATGAATCTCTCGTTACTTCCTATCGAACGAGAAGCCTTCCTTGTTGGTCATCAGAAAACCTTGCTGCTTTTTATGGACGAATGTCGGCTATGCAACGATTGTCCAGGAACGCGAGAGGACTGCCGGAATTTAACAATTGCCCGTCCATGTCCCGAGGCCTTGGGAGTGGACGTCTTCTCTACAGTAAGAAATGCTGGATTTAGTATCGAACTGCTCACCGACTACGGTCAGGAGATGAACAGGTATGCGTTTCTACTCGTTGAATAATACTGAAAATGTTTGCAGAATCAGGGCGTAGACCTTGACGCGGCAAACTGCCTCCACGCAGGTCACGTCCGAAAACGTACATTGAAATATGTTCTTCCCATTATTGCCCAGATTTGTCCGTGCTGGGGAGCCAGTTCAGACTCGATTGATTGTGCTATAGTAGCACAAATGGCCTTGTTTTCATTAGCGGCCAGCCAATTTGCCATCAGAGAGTAACCTAAGAGAAAATGAAAAAGCCCATGGACCTAGTGTCCATGGGCTTTACTTACTATATGCTCGCCTGGTCTACCGACTGAGCTACTGGGGAAGAAAGAAACTATTTTTTAGCACGGCGCGCTTTTATCTCAATAATCTATTCCATTGAATCTTCTTAATATTTGCTAGGTCGAATGGCTGTTAACCACGTGCTAGCTAACGAGTTATAATTTATAAGATTATAATCAAATTTAGTATCCCAACGTATGGTGTTGTTATAGAGTTTTCCCTTAACTTTCTTAAAGCCCTATCGACTGAACTACTGGGGAAGAATGTATTACTCATTTAAATTGCTTCAAGAATTTATGCTTCACACATTGGGGTAGTTCTGAGTCTTTTTCGAGCCATCTGTTGCCGAGTTAGTCCAAGCGCGGGAACCGCCGAATATTCATGGCCGCCATCGCCAGTTGCCTTGGATTGAACTTAGTTCAAGGTTTATATAGGCATCACACCTTTATTGCAACTTGCCGTAATAACGGAATTTATGCAGCTTGAAATTCCAATATACCCTCAACAAGTACCCCCAAAGTTTCTGTATATTTTTTTAGTCTCTTACAACTTCAGTCTTTACAAATAATGAGCAAACTTGTCATGCAAGAGCGGGTACAATTGTTTGTTCAGTGAGGCGGCAACATGCCGCGACAACACTTCGTCCAAGCCTGGTCAGGTAGT
>Ga0326727_10004940_pt1 | contig 38897 bp, 24 predicted proteins | sample MB2enrmetagenome_FD_207643 | JGI IMG/M metagenome (GOLD analysis project Ga0326727, IMG submission 207643) | Lab enriched peat soil microbial communities from McLean, Ithaca, NY, United States - MB29MY | ecosystem: Environmental > Terrestrial > Soil > Wetlands > Peat | place: USA: New York...
CCGTTACCCATTTGTTATTTCGATCGAGGAACGAACGATACCATCCCGCCGGCCTTATCTTCTCCACACTGGGCGCGATCCTGGTTCTCTTCATTTGCTATAAGCTGGGGATTCATTTTCCCCAGGTTCACGGATTCCGATAGGACGGTCATGTCTCGGGCTGCTTGAGACCTTTATGATGATTCGCATGACCGTGCCTCCTCCGCCGTGATGGCGGAGATCTCATCGCTTATCTCCTGGCCGCTCCCCTCCCCCAGGTTATCCTCGGTGACTGGAAAGAAACTGTGCGCCAGGCTCCAGTGTACTGGCCCATTGCGATCAGGAACCTCAACCCGCTTCTGCCTCAGTGCGATTCGAATCCATTTCAGGAACAACTTCTTCGTGCCACTGACCAGCACCGGAGAACATCCCAGGCCGATCAGAGGTTTGATTGCTCCGCGGCGGTTGAGTTCCTCGTTGAACCAGGCCGACCACTCCGGCACGACTGGTAGCCCGAGCCGCTGCGAAATGCGGTACAAGACAAACGTTGGGTCGTTGTCACACAGGATGGTTCGCCTGCCTCCCGCATCAGCCCCTGGAAGTGTCCTGGCCAGCTCCGCCGAGATCGCCACCAGATGGCGGATGGGTTTGCGACCGGCGACGGTGACAGTCACGCGGAAGCATTGAGCGTCTTCACCGGGGCTGGCGGTCATCGGCTCGATTCCCGGTGCTTCCACGCTAAAGAGGTTTTGGTCGATGACGGCTGCCCAGATGGCGCCCACGTCGGAGTCGCCGCCCAGGGCAGATATGAGGTGGGCTTTGCCAGTCCGAGCGTTTTCAACTTCTCCAATAAACCGGTCCAGCCGCAGTCGAATTCGCGTGGTGGTGTCCTTCATTCGCTTCGTGTATTCCAGCACCGCGAAGCGTTCGTGGGCACTCTTCATGGCTGACCTCTGGAGGCTGGTGGGAATTTGGCTGAATGGAAAGCTTGAGTGGATGAAAGGGCAGCGTTACTTCAGTATGGCGACCTGTCCGGTACCGTACACGACCGTCAATTCATTGGAGAAGCTTTCTTTCTCCTTTACCGTGATCACGCCCTGTTCGTCTTCTTCCTCTATCCGGTCGGTTAACTTCACAGCTTGCCAGAAGGATATATGCCGCTCATCCCCCGACCCGAAGATGCCGTTCAACATACCCCCCACAGCCAGGAGGCCGATATGGCCGGGTTTTAATGGAATCAGCGGTCGACCGCCTGCAAATCGAGGTTCAGCAAAGAGAATGCGTCCAGCCTGTCGATAGGCCGCCGACTGCGGCAGAAGATCCTCGATTTCATCCAGGGGCAAGCCACGATAGACCAGTTGAGCTGGTCCGCTCACGGGCACGTCGTATCGCGCTTCGGGCTCCTGTGGCAGGGCTGGGATTTGGGAGGGATTCCTTATAAGGCTGGCGCAGTAATGGCGTGCTCGGGTGATATCGCTGTCCGTAAGACGCTCCTTCTCCCGTCGACTTCGTCGTGTTCCGATTACCACGACCTGCCTATAGCGCACGCACTCGTGGGCCTCCAGTCGGTAAACCACTACGTCACGGAAATGTGTGGAGAGAATCTGACTACATTCGGCCAGGTGGTCGCCGGGGATGACCAATACCAATACGCCACCGGGTTTTAGCCAGCGATAGGTGTGGCTCAGGAACGACTGCTCCGTGCGGCGACTGTCAGCCGGCCCCAGCGTGTAGTCATAGGGTGGGTTTAGATAGCTAAGTCCGAAGCACTCGACCGGGCACTGCACTTCCAGCGTATTTCCCTGGACAATATTGGGAACCCTCTGCTTGGCTTACTCAGCGCGCTAGGCATCAAGCTCGATTCCGTAACGAAGCACCTCAGCTCCATTGGTGATAACCTCGAACGCCACGCCATCGCCAACACACGGGTCGATCGAGGACGATGGAGCGCTGGGGAACTGGAGGAAATTGCGAATTCGCTGGGCTTCGGACAATGGCAGCGGGTAGAACCCGAGACGACTTTTGCCCTGAAAACGCAACGGCGGGCTCCTTTCTCAAGAACACTCAAATGCGTGACTCGTTCATTACTTTGCCGCGCGGTCTGCCTCGTGGAGCTTGTTAGGGAAACCGGAGTTTCGGAATTATACTTTCAAAGGTCTCACGAACATCGTTAATATTATTCGTGGTGGAGCTGCCCACAATGCAAAATGCCGATTCGGGTCGCGCTTGGCTGATGGCCATCGGGGTATTTAAGCTGATCAAGGCGCTAGGCCTAGTGGTGGTGGGAATTGGGGTGTTCAAGCTTGTACATCACGACATCGTGGAAGTTTTGAGCCGGTGGGTAGGCGCGGTGCATGTGGACCCCGACAATAGGTATTTTCAGAAGGTAGTAACGAAACTCTGGTCGGTGGACGACCGCAAGCTTGAAGAAGTGGGTGCTGGCACCTTTTTCTACGCAGGGGTCTTCCTGACGGAGGGCCTAGGACTGGTGCTTAGAAAAACATGGGCGGAATATTTCACTATTATAGTCACAGGCTCGTTTCTTCCCGTCGAGGTGTACCTCATGACGCAACATCTTACAGCGGTGAGAGCGGTGGTGACGCTGGTGAACATTGGGATCGTGTGGTACTTGGTAGCGCGCCGGCTGGGAGAGCGGAAGAGGAAGGCGCCGTTGTGTTCGCCGTCCACAATAAACTGAAGTCAAAGCGCTCGCGGGCAGTTTCGTTCCGACTCATAGCGCCTTCGGAAATCGGTGGGGTCGGACCTTTGAGCAGTCTCTTTGCGTGGGTCATCGGTAGATACGGCTACGGCGGCTAGATGTCGCACTCTCGGAATATCAGGGTTGTGCCCGGTAGAAGACGTAAAAGAACACCAACACACTGAGGCTCGCGAACAGATGAACCAGCGACGTCAACAGCGCCATCGCAGGAATCACATCACGCATGACCCCCAATACGGTGGAAATGAAATGTGCCACCACCAAAACCGCTAGCAGGATTGTCCCGATCAATGCCAGAAGTGCCGCATTCTTGAGGCTCATGGTGGGAGTATGAATGCTCTCAGCGTCATTTGCAAGCGGGAGCCACTACTTCCACTCCTTCCTGGACACGATGCCGCGGCTGGGGCCTCATGCCCTGCTTAGTTCACTCTTGCAGCGCCGCCGGAGTCGCCTCCACATAGAGGCATCAATCTGCAGGCGACTGCTTACGCCCGTTGAAAGGCTAATGAAACCGCCGTGGTAACAAAGCGTCCCGTATCGAAACAGCCGCGCCAGCACGTTCTCGGGGAGGATTTCCGGCTTGACCTGCGCTCCGAGGCCCTGGGCAAGAGTACGGAGGAGGGCCGTGGTCAGGGCTTCACCGGGGGCGAGGTAAGGAATTCCATTCTCACCCTGTTTGACTTGGTGCAGGCTTGCAAAGGCGCCATCCCCGCCACCCCGATAAACAAGGAGTGCTTCGCAAAGCCTGAATTCCTGGCTGGCTCCGATGTTGACGTAAGCTTTCATGGCTCTCACCTTGAAATGATCCATTGGCCATTGCCTGGCATCAGGTCGATCACATGGCTTGCCGCGGCAATAGTCTGGCAGGCCACTCCAAATATGTGGAATGTCCGCTGAACGCTCTCCACGTCGGTAGGGTTAAAGTGGCACGGACGAGCGGGAAGTCGTCTGAAACAACGGCATAATGTAATTCGTACGGATACGGTGCGTCTGGGCGGGCGGAGCTACGCCCCCGGCCATGAATTGTTGCCCCCCCTTTGAAGGTTCTGGCGCAGGGGCAGATCCTCACGGGCGCACCTCGCTTTCAAGATTTTGCAGAATCTGTACGGAGCCGGCGATTTCCTGCTGGAGCACGGCGTAAGCGGCATCGGCGGCGGCGAGGTTCCCCTCATGCCCCATATTCTCCAAAGTCTGCGCAGCTTTGACAGCCGTCGGGACGGCGAAATTGCCTACCGAGCCCTTGAGGGCGTGAGCCGCGCGCTCTAAACCTTTGGGGTCGGCACGTTCAATGGCTTGTTGGATCGCTGCCAACAGTTTGGGAGACTCCTGGATGAACAGCCCGGCCAGCTCTGCCAGCAGTTCTTCATCGCCGTCCAGGCGGGCTAAAACAGCCGCTCTATCCAGGGCCGGCGGCTTCCGAGCAAGTCTTTCCTTCTCCGGCACTGGGGATTCGTAACTGTGGCGCTCGATCGCGTCGAGGAGTTCCTCCCGCTTGACAGGCTTGCTCAGATAGTCGTCCATCCCCGCCGCCAGGCAACGCTCCCGGTCGCCTTTCATGGCATGGGCGGTCATGGCGATAATCGGCAGATGGGTTCCCGTCACTTCTTCTTTCTTGCGGATGACCGCGGTGGCTTCGAAGCCATCCATTTCGGGCATCTGCACGTCCATCAACACCAGATCGAACGCCCCCGGCCCAGCCTTTGCCAGAGTAGCCAATGCCTCCTTGCCGGTTCCGGCCACGACCACATTGTGGCCCGCTTTCCCCAGCAATCGCACCACCAGGGTCTGGTTCACCAAATTGTCCTCGGCCAGCAGAATGCGGAGCTTCCGCCGGGCCTCGCGTAAGGAGTGGCGGGTGATCACCTCCGCTCGTTCTCGGGAAGCTTGGCCGAGAAGGCTAAGAATGGCGTCCACCAGTTCCGACTGTCTGACGGGTTTGATCAGGTAAGCAGCGATGCCTAGTTTCCGACAACGCGCGACGTCGCCGCGTAGGCCGCTGGAGGTCAGCATCATGATCATCGTGCCCGCTAGTTCAGGGTCGTGCTTGATTCTTTCCGCCAGGGCGAACCCGTCCATGTCCGGCATGAGGGAATCAATCAAGGCCACCCGGAAGGTCTTCCCGGCTTTCTTGGCCTGTTCCATCAAGGCCAAGCCTGCCCTACCCCCATCGGCCGTCGTGGGGATAGCCTTCAAATGCCGGAGCATCATCTCCAGGATTTGGCGGTTGGTGGCGTTATCGTCTACCACCAGGACCGGCAGATTGTTTAGGATTTCGGGGGAAGCCCGAGGGGGGCGCTCCGCCGGGGTTGGCGCCGAATCCATGCAGGCGGTGAAATGGAACGTACTGCCTTTGTCGGGTTCACTTTCCACCCAGAAGCGCCCCCCCATCAGGGCCACCAGTTGGGTGGTGATGGCCAGCCCCAGCCCGGTGCCCCCGTAGCGGCGGGTGGTGGAAGCATCGGCTTGCACGAACGGCTCGAAGATCACCTTCTGCTTCTCGGCGGGAATCCCAATGCCGGTGTCGCTGACCGTGAGATGCAAACAGACGGAGTCTGCCGTTTGCCCTTCCACCGCCACCCGGACCACCACCTCGCCCTGCTCCGTGAATTTGATGGCGTTGCCTACCAAGTTCACGAGGACTTGGCGCAGACGTCCGGGATCACCCAGCGACCACTCCGGCACTTCGGGCTGGACGAAGTCGGCAATTTCCAAGCCCTTCTGGTGCGCGCGGAGGGCCAGCGCCTTCAAGGCGTCGTTGAGGGTGTCGCGCAGGTTGAAGTTGATGCGATCCAAGCTGAGCTGGCGGGCCTCTATCTTGGAGAAGTCCAGAATGTCGTTGACGACGGTGAGCAGCGAATCGGCCGAGGTCTGGACCATCGTGAGGTAGTCCCGCTGCTCTGGGGTGAGTTCCGTTTCCAGGGCGAGTTCGGTCATGCCCAGGATGCCGTTCATGGGGGTCCGGATTTCGTGGCTCATGTTGGCCAGAAACTCGCTCTTGGCCCGCGTGGCGGCCTCGGCCTGCCGCTTCGCCTCCCCGAGATCCTCCACGAGTTGGCGGAGCCTGGTCGCATTTTCTTCCTGCGCGGTCTTAGCGAACTCCAGCTCTGAGGCATACCGGCGCAGCGCCTCCTCGCCTGTCGCTTGTCGGACGACCAGAGCGACCGCGCTGCCGAGCGCGTCCAGCATGGCATCTTCATCGGCTGAGATGGCGTGTTTGGCGAACAGGGCCAGAACTCCCAGCGTTTCTCCACCGGGAGCGCGGAGCTGGTATCCGGCAAACGAGACGAGTCCGAGCTCGCGCGCCCATTCGCGGTTGTGAACGCGGGGATCGTTCTGCACGTCGTTGGTGATGAACCCGCGCTCCTTACCCGAGGCGACGAGTCCGATCTTGTAACAGCCGAACGGAACGCGGCGGTGGCCTTGGCCGTCCGTGTGAGTGTAGCGGCCGGAGCTCGCGAGCAAGTGCAGGCACCGGTCTCGATCACGGCAGACGTGCGGCCCCTCCTGCACCGCGGCATGGGTGCAGCCCTGTTGGCACAGATCTCCGGGCCCTATCAGCCAGATGCGGCAGAAATCGGCGTCAAACAGGTGGACGATGCTGTCGGTCACAGCTCTGAGTTTATCCGCCAGCGGGACTGGCGTGAGCAGCGAGCGCTGAAGCAGGCTGACGCCCTGGTGCCGCACGAGTGCCTTCTCGCGTTCCTCCTCGGCGCGCTTCCGCTCGGTGAAGTCGGTTACGGCGCCGATCCAACGGCGAGGTTGACCCTGTTCGTTTCTGAGCACGGTGCCGCGCGCCGACCACCATCGCCACCCGCCGTTCTTATCTGCAATCCGGTATTCGGTGTCGAACGGCGCCGCGCCTTTGAGCTGACTCTCAATGGCCAGCCGCACGCGCTCCTGGTCTTCCAGGTGGAGCGTGGCTGCCCAGCCGGCGAACGTCCTCGGGAAGCCTCCCGCCGGATACCCCATCAAGCTGTCTACGTCCCCGTACCAATCGACCTTGTCTTTGAGGTCCCACTCGTAGATCACGTCCGCGATACTCTGCGCGATGATCCGGGACCGTTGCTCGCTTTCGCGCAGCGCGTCCTCGGCGCGCTTCCGCTTGGTTATGTCATCAATCGCCACCACCACGTGTTTGTGGCCATGGAGAAGGACCGGCTCCGCGCTCACTCGCAGCCAAGGATGTTCCTCCCGGCCATCGATGAGCAGGGTCGGCTGGAACTCCAAACCATGCACCCGTGCACCCGAAGATAGCACCTTGGTAATGCTGTCCCGCAGTTGACAGGCCTGGCAAGCCTGGGAATAACCGCATCCCCTCTCGGTTTCGTGGCTGTGACGACAGCCCAGCCCGGCCCCCACCCGCTGATTGATGATGTCCGCAGGGTCGCGGAGAACCATGGCTGCCAACTCGGCGTTGGCCTCCTCAATCACCGTCTCCTCATTGAGCAGAAGCATTCCGATGGGCGCCGAAGCAAAGATGGCGTTGAGATTGTCCCTTTCTATCTGGAGCACCTCCTCCATGCGCTTGCGTTCGTTAACGTCGGTGAAGAAGCCAACAGTGCAGTCTTTCCCGTTGACCACCAACCGGCTGCCATTGATGTCAGCATAGATCGTCGTCCCGTCTTTGCGCAGGCACGGAAGGGCTGACACCAACGTCTCTTCACCACGTGCCATGGCCATGAACGCAGCCCCAACCCTTTCCAAACCCTGTGGAGGATGAATATCACTTACGGCCAGGTGTACCAGTTCCTCTTCCGTGTAGCCCAACATTCGGCACACAGCGGGATTTACATACACGAACTTCCTGGTCTCGATGTTCGTGACGATAATCCCCTCCGCCGCCCCTTGAATGAGGCCACGGAAACGCTCTTCGCTCTCCCGCAGCGCCGCCTCGGATTGCATGCGGTCACTGATGTCTTGGCCGATACCTATCATCGACCCGTCCGAGAGGCGAACGCTTGCCCAACTGGTGTCCAGAATTCGGCCCGCGCGATTGCGAACTCTGAAATCGAGCCAGCCTCCGGACGCTTTTTGCCAGTGAGAGGAAATGCGTTCGCGGAACTGCTTGTCAGGACAGCTTTCGAGGAGCTGGCTGGCCTCATGGAACTCGTCGCGCGACCAACCGAGCACTTGCTCGAATTCCCGATTGACGCTTTGGGTCTTCCCGGCGGGCTCGTGGAGAGAGACCATGATCGGAATTTTGTCGAAGACCCCCTGGAGAATCTCCGTTTGCTTCCGTTCGGCTCCATGCGCCGCTTCAAGCTGGACGGTTCGCTGCATGACGCGCTTATCAAGGTTCGCGTTCAACTCGAGCAGCTCGTGAGCCTGTTGATCGAGTCGACGATTACTCTCCGATAGCGCGTCGTGCCAGCGGCGCAGGACCCGGAGACCGAATAGCCAGCCGATCAGCAGAGTCGGCAGGGCTGCGACGACGAAGAGGCTGTTGAGAAGAGTCTCTCGCTGGACTGATTTGAGCATGTCGTCGGCTCGTTTATTGAGCCGAAAGGTCACCATTGCCATGCCCTGCGAGTAGATTTGCTTCTGTGCTTCGTACTCCGCTGAGAAGAGAACCTCACGGGCCGCTGCAGCACGGCTCCGGCGCACGAGGTCAAAGGCGCGATGTTCCATTTCAACCAGCTTTATGTTCGCCGCGTCGGTCTCCGCCGCACCTTTTCCCGCGTAGGCGTCCGGTTCAAGGTGGATTATTTTCTTAATCGCAGCGTCGAGAATCGGCTCAAAGTGAAGATACCGCCGCTCCCACGCCAGATCTCCTGTGGCCGCGGACATGCGGGCGGACATCGTCAGGACCTCGTCCAGATGCGTGATGACCCCCTGTAGTTCCTGGATTTGAAACAGACGCTCCCGGATCACTCTGGACATACGATAAGAACTGTAGATGTTCCACCCAAACCAAACGAGAACCGCGCATGTCAGAAGCGCGGAAGCGGTCAACAATCGCATCGGTGAGTGCCCGGGCGCCGATGGAGTCGGGTGTTCGTTCATCTGGAATTCCTTTTCATTGCCGATTCATCTACGCTGGGAGCGCCATTGGTCTTCTTTTCGTCAGGCGGCGCATGCTGCGGAAACACATAAAGGACACCCTTCCATTTAGGCACGCTCCTTAAGCTTGGCAAAGCCTTCTCGCTGAACTTGAATGGGAGCGTTCCCATAGCTATACTGCCTCTTTGTCTTATCGGCACCAGCCATGGGGTGCTTTAGGAAGGGATGTGACCGGCGACGGCCAGACCCATAGGCACACCGCTCCCGAGTTCCAGCTTTCCTCCTATGCAATGACCCAGATCGTCGCGGCATCTTCCAGACTTTTCACTCGGATTTGTGCTTGCGCAAACCAGGCTGGCGGAGAAGCTTATGGAAGCTACCCGAGTGAATGTATCCCTTTCCAACGGGGAATTCCGATTTCAACTTTATCCCTACGCAAAAGCCCTACGTCTGCCTCCCTCGGGTCGCGTCGCGGCTCTTCCTTACAACATCACCGGTCACCTGGTCGTATGTCGGCAACCCTGATAACTGCTGAAGACCATCCACGCCCCAGATGCTGCATTGGCTCCCGCGAAACGTTAGTGCTTTATCGGAAGCGCGCGTCGACGAAGGAAGCGTACCAGAACACGGTGGTCCAGCGCGCTTTCGATAAAGCCGTTTGAAGGAAGCCGCGTCACGAGGCTATGGGATTTAAATCGTGTTTTCTGTGCTAGCTGGTGGGGCGGTGTACCAGAACCGTGTGTGGGACGGCGAAGCGAGGCTGGGGAGGTGATTGGAGTATTGAGGAACCTCGATGGAAAGCGATGGAGGGGCGGTAAAAGGGTGTTCTGGGCTGGGAGAGGCACACGGAGAGTGTTGGCGCTGAAGGCCCTGAGGCTTTTGGGAATGGCTGCGAGCGTTTCATGAGTTCCTCGCCAGGGGAAGGGGTGGAGAACGCAGGGCGATCTGGACTGCGGTAAGTCGCTCCAAGATGATCATGGGCCCGCCGCATTGGGGGCAGGTCCAAGGAGAGGGAGGAAGCGGCGTAGCGGCGGGACCCTCCCGGTTCCCTGGCGTGGGTGGTTGAGCCGGGGTCGAATGAGCCGCTGATTGCAGGAGTTGGAAACAGAGGGGCAGAATCGAGCCAACGCGTCGGGAAGGCTGGGGTTCCTGGGGCGCGTCGTTCACGGATCGAATCCGCACGTCTGGCCTCGAGCCTTGAAGGCGCGGCTGGGCGAGGCAGCCGATTCGGCTGACGTGGCATCTGAGGAGAGTGAATATGCGAAGCGAAACGAATACAGGAGCTGAAATTATTGCCCTTCTCGCAGGCCGCACGAACGTGAGCCTCGAGAACATCCGTCAGTTCATCCTGGACCTGGACGAACGGGATCACATGGAGTTCCCGTACCCTTCCGACCTTGATTTCGCCGAAGAGCTTGAAGCGCGAAATGCGGAGGCTAAGGGAATGCTCGGAATCCTGCGGGACATCGAAGGAACTCTCCGCGGGGTCGCTGCCGGAAAGATTACACTCCAGTGAGCATAGACCGACCCCGCGAGTGCAGCTGTACAGTCCAACTGAATTTATGCAGCCATTTTTCTTGGTGTCTATTTGGTGTCTATTTCCGTAGGGCACCAGCGAGAAGGGCCCGGACTGGATAGAAGTAATAGAATGACGTGAAACTCAGTATTCATGCTGAGTTGAGAGAAGTGCCTTGATATGCGGTGATTTAGGCGGGCAGGGCAGGTCGAATCCCCCCTTCCGCACCATACCTCAAATTCTCCACAGATCTAACACGACAATATGTCGACACACGATTCTTGCCTGACCAGTCGCGGATTGCGGGCGACGGAATTGGAGGCCTAGGCATCAGAAGACTTAGCCGTCCCAGCTTAAGGAGGGTCTATGTGTGCAGGCCTGCACTCGTCTTATTTTCGGGCCCTGTTTTGCACGGCATTCCTTGTGGCAGCGGTATTCACCGCCGCATCTGAAGCTCCCCAGGTCCCAATCTCAAGCGGCCGTCGCGCCGCAGTTAGCGACTGGTACGGAAAGCTCCCGGTGAGCTTTGAGGCTAACCACGGCCAGACGAACTCGGCGGTGAGATTTCTATCGCGCGGCAGGGGGTACACGCTCTTTCTGACCCGCAGCGAAGCGGTGTTGGCAGTTGATAGGGCGGACCTAACGTCTAGGTCCGCGGCTCGTCAAGCCTCAGTCCTGCGGATGAAGCTGGCGGGATTAAGCAGCAAACAGGAGCCGAGGGGTGAAGAGCAATTGCCCGGCACAGCCAATTACTTTATCGGCGGGGATCCCGCCAAATGGCGGGCGCGAGTTCCTACCTACGCCAAGGTGCGCTACTCAAATATCTACTCCGGCATCGATCTGGTCTACTACGGCAACCAGCGGCAACTCGAATTCGATTTCGCGCTCGCACCCAACGCCGATCCGGGGTCCATTCGACTACGATTCGGCGAGCCGAACCGCTTGCATCTGGCGGCGAACGGAGATCTGGTGGTGACGACTGCGAACGTTGTGCTGGCTTTCCACAAGCCGTTGGTTTACCAGATGGTGGACGGGCATCGCCGTCCGGTGGCAGGAGACTTTGCGCTGCTGGGCAAGCACACCGTGGGATTCCGGCTGGGGAGCTACGACCGCGCAAAAGCGCTGGTGATTGATCCAGCTCTCGCGTTCTCGACCTTTCTGGGCGGCAGCGGCTTCGGTGGCGATTCGGCCAATGCGATTGCCGTGGATAGGGCAGGCAACGTTTCTGTGACTGGCCAGACCTCCTCCATCGACTTTCCGGTGACGCAAGGGGCCTACCAGACGGCGAACCACGCTGCGGCCAATGGACGCACCGCCTTCGTCACCAAGCTGAACCCGACCGGCACAGCGCTGGTTTACTCCACTTACTTGGGCGGTAGCAGCGGCGGTGATACAGGCAGTGCGATTAGCGTAGATGCCGCCGGCAACGTGTACGTGGCTGGCCAGGCGTACTCCACTGACTTTCCGGTCACGCTAGGTGCCGTCCAGACAACGAATCGCGCCGCCGCCAATGATGATTCCAACGCGTTTGTCACGAAGTTGAATCCAACCGGCACGGCGCTGGTCTACTCGACCTACCTGGGTGGGAGCGGCCTCTCCGGGTACACTCCCTATTCCGGCGATAAAGGCAATGCCATCGCCGTGGATGCCGCCGGCGATGCGTATGTGGCGGGCCAATCGTACTCTCCGGACTTCCCGGTGACCCAAGGCGCCTTTCAGACCACCACCAACTGCGCCGTGAACGAATGCGCCAACGCCTTCGTCAGCAAGCTGAATCCAAGCGGCACGGCGTTGGTCTACTCGACGTATCTGGGCGGGAGCGGCGGCCGAGTCTCTTACGCCGGCGATTTGGGCAATGCCATTGCCCTGGATCAGGCGGGAAACGCGGTGGTGGCTGGCGAGACATACTCTGCCGACTTTCCGGTAACTCCAGGAGCCTATCAAACCACGAATCACGCTCTGTCGAACCAAGGCGCCAACGCCTTCGTCACCAAGCTGAATCCAACCGGCGCACTGCTTGTCTTTTCCACCTACCTGGGCGGTAGTGAGGGTGAGATGGGGAATGCGATTGCCGTGGATGCCGCGGGCAGCACGTACGTGGCAGGGAATACCTCCTCGACTGACTTTCCAGTCACACAAGGGGCTTTCCAGACCACGAACCACTCTGCCAATGGCGGCGGCAACGCCTTTGTCAGCAAACTGAACTCGGCTGGCACGGCGCTGGTTTACTCCACCTACCTGGGTGGAAGCGGAGGCGTCGTCAACGTGATGTCCACCCTCGGGTTTGTGGCTGGAGACCTGCCGACCGGGCTGGCCATCGACAGCTCCGGCAACGCTTTTCTTACCGGGTTCACCGCCTCCGCCAATTTCCCGGTTACACAGGGAGCCTACCAGACGACGAATCAAGATCAACCGGGTTGTGTGGGCGGCTGTATCGGCGGTTTCAACGCATTCATCACCGAGCTGAATTCCACCGGCAGCGCCCTGGCCTACTCCACCTACCTGGGCGGGGACGGCATCAACCCCGGCAACTCTGTCGGAGTCATCGAATTCGGAGATGGCGACCAGGCAAACGCTTTGGCTCTGGACGGCTCCGGCAACGTTTATGTGACGGGATCGGCAGTGTCGTACGATTTTCCGGTGACCGCGGATGCATTCCAGACGACGGTGAACTCCGGGTATGGAAATGCCTTTGTCGCCAAGCTGAATATGAGCGCGACCTCAACCGCCACCGCGCCCACGGTGACGGTGACGCCGTCTTCATCCGTCATCACGTCGGCGCGGCCGTTGACGGTGACGGTTTCTGTCAGCGGTGGAAGCGGCAACCCGGCGCCAACCGGCACGGTGATGCTGGCCAGTGGCACTTACGCCTCTGCCGCGACGACTCTCAGCGGTGGCAGCGTGACGTTCAGTATTGCCGCCGGATCGTTACTCGCCGAGCCCGCCGGGTTTCTCTCATCGGACGAGCTTATCGCCGAGTACGTACCGGACGCGGCCGCTTCCTCAACCTATAATTCTTCTTCCGGGATGGCATCGGTGTACGTGGTTGCGCCCTATATCGCGGTGACGCCATCCTCGACAACCCTGACCTGGGCGCAGTCTCAATCGCAGGCCCTTGCTGTGGCTATGGTGGCCACTGGTGGAAGCGGCAATCCGACCCCAACCGGGACGGTGACACTCACTACCGGCAAGTACAGCTCCGGCCCGATCGCGCTCTCTGTTGGCAGCGCGTCCGCCAGCATTCCCCCAGCGACTTTGACCACAGGCTTCAATGCACTGAGTGTCAGCTACTCCGGTGACAGTAACTACGCTGCTCTGCCCGTTGCCGGCAGCAACCTGGTCACGGTGGGCACGGTCGCGGTATCGGTTGTGCCGTCCGCATCCACGATCAATTCAACCCAGGCCCTGCAAGTGGCGATTGCCGTCAGCGCGGGAAGCGGCAGCCCGACGCCCACCGGCATGGTGACGCTGGTCAGCGGCAGCTACACCTCCACCACAACCCCGCTCGCGAACGGCGCCGCAACCATCGCCATACCCGCTGGATCGTTGCTCCCTGGCGTCGATATTCTGGAGGTCAGCTACGGTCACGGCAACTACGCCGGAGCCTCTGGGCAGGCCTCGGTAACTGTAGCCGGGACAAGTCCACCGGGCTTCACCATTACAGGTACAGCGGTCACGCTCAACGCCGGCCTCGTCGCGATGTCTACGATTACAGTGACACCGGTGGGAGGCTTCACGGGCAGCGTAGCGCTCACAGCCGCTCTCACCTCGAGCCCGGTCGGCGCACAGAGCGTGCCCACTGTGGGCTTCAGCGGCACCGGCACGGTGAGCATTACCGGCGCCACCGCTGGGACGGCCACTCTTCAGATCGCCACCACACCCGCGAACTGCGCTCCGGGTAATGTCATTGACCCCAGAGTTCGCTGGTATCCCCCGGGCGCCGCAGCTCTGGCCTGCCTCCTGCTCTTTAGCATCACGATACGGCGGCGAAGTTGGCGGGCGACGCTCGCCATGCTGGCTGTCCTCGTTACTCTCCTCGGCGGCATGTTGGCCTGCGGCGGTGGAAGCTCTGCTCGTAATTGCCCCCCCGCTACCACGGCGGGGAACTACATCGTGACCGTAAATGGCACTTCCGGCTCGACCACGGCCACGGGCACGGTCGCACTTACCGTGCAATAAATGCGCCTCCGTTCGCGTTCCCGCCCCGCAAGGACGGCGGCGACGAATTTTCGGCCCATTAGCCACGAATCTCAAGGCCTGATTGGCGCGCCTACTTCCACTCGCCGCCAATCTTCCAATATTCCAGCGCCGGTCCCTTGAGGCCGCCGGGGCCGGCCGTTATCGCGAGTTTAGCCACAGCTTCCATTTCCTGCGGCGTGTAGGGTTTGTAGTTCTGCGCGATGCGCACGTCGTCGTCAAGCTGTCCCAGGGTGCTACAGCTCCTCCCGTTGCAGACGCGGCCCTCGTGGCCGCAGGGCGATCGAAGAGTATGACAATAGAGGAAGCACGAGTAAGGTACAATAACGTGGCTTGGTGCGGGTGCGCGACATAGAAGTTGCGAATCGCCGAACGACACGTGAATACGGCCCCGCGAGGGGCCGCACCGTGAGTAGCCGTAGGTGAAACCTACGGACAGAAGGCGGAAAAACAGTATCCAACCCCGAAAGGGGTTGACGATGGCGATAGTCCGGCCCCTTCAGGGCCGGAAATGCGTTTTGGCATCCGGAGTCCGTAGGTTTACACCTACGGCTACTCATGGTGTCCCGCTCCGCGGGAGGGTTCTAGTTGGTGTGTACAGTATGCAAGGACGGCCACGATTCATAAGCGGAAATTCCGACCCCCAACTTCTATGTCGCACGGCTCCAGGTGATAGCAGACCTACGCCAGGTTGGTCGATGCCCTCGGAGGAAAAATGGCAATGAATCGTCGAGAGTTCATATCGCTGCCTGCGGTGGCGATGGCCACACGCCAGCCCACAGTTCCCCCCGCAGCGAGGCGGGGCCCGGACTACTCCTTAGCAACTTCTTTCGTCGGGACGGGACCAGGTGCTGGTCCGGATGTTCCCTGGCAGCGGAAGATCCGCCGCATCGGGCAATTGAATATGACCGAGCACGACCCGGTGACGCTCGACATCGAGCAATGGGCTGATTACTGGGCCAGCCTGAAGGTGGATGCCGTGCTCGTGAGCGTCACGGGCATCCTGGCGTACTATCAAACCAAGGTGCCTTTTCATCGCAAGGGCAAATATCTCGGTGACCGCGATTTCTTCGGTGATTGCTGCCAAGCGGCGAAGAAACGCGGATTGCACGTGATCGCCCGCCTGAGCCCCGATCTCAATTGGGCAGACGCGGTCGCGGCGCATCCGGAATGGTTCGAGCAGGACGGGGATGGCTGTCCGGTGGTCCACGACGAGGACCACAGGCTGTTCCGCACGTGCATGTTTTCGAGCTACATGACCGATTACATTCCAGCCATCATGCGAGAAATCAACTCGCTCTACGATGTGGACGGCTTATTCACGAACGCCTGGCCGCCGCTGGGAAGTCTGCCAGTGTGCCATTGTGCGATCTGCCGCAAGCTGCCGCCGAGCGGGACGGTCGAATACTGGGACAAGTTCAACGAGCGCACAGTTTTGCTTTGGAAGCTTTACGATTCGATCGCCAGGGAGAAGCGTGCGGGGAATTTCTATTTCGCTAATCTGGGCGGCGGAATCCGCTGCTCGGCCAACCTGGTGAAACTGGGCGAACTCTGCGAGTGGTTCCAGGCCGACAACCAGGGGCGGGGAGGGGAAGATGCGCCGATTTGGGGATGCGCGATGCAGGGCCGTGTTTGCCGCGCCGTGCAGAAAGGCAAGATGGCGACAAATGTGACCGGAGCATGGTCAACGGGGCCGGTCCGTTGGCGGGGCGTGGCCAAATCGCGCGCCGAAGCCCGCATGTGGATGGACGAGACCGTGGCCAGCGGCATGGTGCCTTACCAACACATCGTGGGCGCCGAGAATGGACTGGGCGAAGACCGGCGCGCGCTGGAACCGGCGCGCGAATTCTTCAACTGGACCGCGCAGCACGACCAGCATTTCACCAACAAGCGGTCAATTGCCGCTATCGGCGTGGTGATGGGACAGCGCACGCAGTTGTTCTACCAACCTCCCCGGGGAGCTTCGGCCATGCAGTATATGGAGGGCCTGTACTTTGCGCTTCTCGAGGGGCGTTTTCTCTTCGATTTCGTGCACGAGGAAAAGCTGGCGCTCCCGGAACTCGAAAAGTACACGGCCTTGCTGCTGCCGAACATTGCCCTGCTCAGCGGCTCGCAACTACGGCAGTTGCGCGAATATGCGGAGGCGGGCGGCTCACTGCTGGCGACCTTTGAGACTGGATTGTACACGGAAAAGAACCAGAAGCGGGCGGACTTTGGTTTGGCGGACCTCTTTGGAATCCGCAAGGCGGGCGAGATCATCGGCACAACCGGCAATGCCTACTCAGCGCGAATCGAGAAGCAGCACGCCATTCTCGCCGGGTTCACCGGAACGAATTGGATTGCGGGCGCTGAGTACCGAGTGCCTGTCGCAGCCGTCGAAGAACCGGTCTTGACGGTGGTGCCGGGCTCCGTGGCCTATCCTCCGGAGCTTTCTTATCCCGATCCTTCGCACACACACGAGCCCGCAGTGGTCCTCCGCGAAAAGGGCCAAAGCCGGCTGATCTACTTCCCTGGAGATGTTGACCGAACCCTGTGGCACTCCGGGCACACCGATCTCAGCCGTCTGCTGCGCAACTCCATTCGGTGGGTGGCGGGCGAGGAGCAGCCGGTAACTATTGAGGGCGAGGGCCTGATCGAGCCCTTCGCGTGGGAAACTGAGGCCGGTTACGCCGTCCATGTGCTGAACTACACGAATCCGGCGGTGCACCGCGGCTGGATCCGCGAATTCTATCCCATCGGTGAACAGCACGTGCGAATGCGACTGCCGGAAGGCCGTCGTGTGTCGCGGGTGGAATTGCTGCGGGCCGCGACGGAGGTCCCTTTTCAACTGGCCGATGGCGCAGTGACCTTTACCATTCCCAGAGTCGACGACTACGAAGTGGCGCCGGTATATTCCGTTTGAAATGCCAAACAAGGAGGTTTGACGCAATGCGACGCACGATCGGGCTGGGTATTTGCATTTTGGTTATATGCTTGAGCGCTGCTAGCGCCGAAGATGATGCAAAGCGTTTTGATGGAACCTGGGACACTACGGTTTCGTGCAGCAACACGGCGGGGGCGTTGGGCTACTCTTATCAATTCACCTCAACGGTGAAGGACGGCGTCGTTCATGGTGAAAAAGGCGACAAAGGCAAGCCCGGCTGGTTCGAGCTGGATGGGAAGATTCTCCCTGACGGAACGATGAAGATCTATGCCAAGGGACTGGTGGGAGCTGAAGAAGTTGCCGTCGGCCACCGTCCGCGGGGCAGCGCCTTTGGTTATCACGTCGAGGGAAAGTTCTCCGAGAAAGAAGGAAGCGGCAAACGCGTGGAGGGCCGCCCTTGCGAAGTCGACTTCGCCAAGAAGTAGTCCCGCCACCGACACGCTCTAGGGATTCACCGGCTGCTTTCCGTTGCCGGGGCCGAGTCGAGGAACTCGTAGCGATCTCGGTGCTCCTCCGGCAGAGCCTGGCACTGAACATTGAGATGCATCACCTCATGAGTCTTGCCGAACTGTGGCCAGTTCGCCAGGCCGGGACCGTTGGGATCGCCGGTCTTTATGAAGTTCGCCCAGTAGGCGTTCATCGTCTTCCCCACCGTGTAATCATCAGGCTGCCAGTCCGCCTTCTTTGAATCAAGCATGGTGAATACATATTCGAGTTCCGCAGCGTGCGGCGACCCGAAGGTCTTCAAACCGGTTCCTTTTTCCGCCTCCGGAATCGGGACGGTTCGGTCGAATTGGTACCGGTAGACCTTGTCCCCGGCTTTTGCCTGCTCGTCGAGCCATTTCCATGTACCGAAGACAATGAACCGATCGCTGGCCAGATCGCCGGCGGACCGCAGCGCCTCCTCGTCGGTGGATGCGCCGTACACCTTCAGGGCTTCGTCAGAGCGAGGGCCGTATTCGCGGCGCAACTGCTCGGCGAAAGTCTTAGCGTTAGGCTTCTCCTTAGCCATCAACACCGACATGCGGACCTCGTCCGCGTTCCAGCCGGCGAGAAGGGCACCGTGGTTTTGTTTTCCCTGTGCAAAGATGGAGGGCACGTCGGAGGGAAGGAAGTATCCATCCACGATGGGCCAAAAGCCGAATCCGTTGTTCCTTTTCGAGGCCGCGGCGAGCAGATCCGCCGCCGGCATGGCCCGCAACTCGGCCAGGTGTTTGCCACCTCCGATTTTCGCTGCGAACTCCGCGCCCTGCTTTTCGGCTTCCGCCAGGGATGTCTGGCCGCGCCCGCCCACCGGGCCGAAAAATGCTCCGCTTTCGCCAATCGCTTGCTGAAACAGACTGCGTGAGAGCGGGGAGGCCATGAGCGCGCTGACCGAAAGCGATCCGGCCGATTCTCCGCCGATGGTCACCTTTTGCGGATCGCCGCCGAATGCCGCGATGTTTTGCCGCACCCATTCGAGCGCTGCAACCTGATCGAGCAATCCGTAGTTGCCGGACGCTTTGTGCGGAGATTCCCCGGTGAGTTCAGGGTGAGCGAAGAAACCAAATATGCCCAGCCGGTAATTCGCGTTAACCACCACGATACCCTGCTTTGCTAAACTCTCTCCATCGTACCGGGCCTCGTCGTTGGCTCCGGCGGCGAACCCGCCCCCGTAAAACCAAAGGTATACCGGAAGCCTTTGGGTTTTGGAACGGGCGGGAGTCCAGATCGTCAGATTGAGGCAGTCCTCGCTCATCTCTTTGCTGCGAAACACGATGTCGCCAAAGACCCTGGCCTGCATGCAGCGCGGACCGAAGTCTACGGCTTTACGCACGCCGCTCCAGTGCTTGACCGGCTGCGGCGGTTGCCAGCGAAGATCGCCCACGGGAGGAGCCGCGAAGGGAACACCTCTAAAAATCCTCAGCGAAGAGTCCGCGTTGACCGTGCCTTCCAGAATGCCGCTTGCGGTCTTCACCTGGTCAGCAGCCGAAGCCGTGCTCGCCAGAATAGCGACGCTTATTAGAAAGCAGCTTACGATAATGCGGTTACAGTTGATCATGGGCTCCTCCGTTTAATCGCCGTCACCGCGCTCGCGTATGGCGTGCGACGTTCACCGGCTACTCGCGCTGCCAAAGGTTATCAAATCCCCCAGGAATTTGCGAGAGTGGAATCCCGGCGCAGGCGCGGCCTTTGGAGCGGCCCTGGAGCCACACGAGCGTCCCGAGTCGGAAGTTCGACAGGACGGTCTTTCCTATGCGGGGCGCTTCTTCGGAGCCCCGCCAGGGGCGGCATAGCGTAGCCCAGGGCGAAAGCCCTGGGTTCGATGCTCAGGACATTAGAGTCCCCTTACTACTTCCCGGGCGGCGCAGTGTATACTGCTGTCGGTCGAAGTAAGATTTTCATCCGCAACATCCAGGAGTTGCTTATGTCTCGCTTCACTAAACTTCTCGTTATCGGCACGGCCCTATTGTTCCTCGGCGCGTCGCCGAATGGCTCGCCAAAGCCGGTGCGAATCAGCAGCGGTTTGATTTCGGGAACAACAGACAAAAACGAAGTCACGGCCTACCTGGGCATTCCCTTTGGTGCGCCGCCGGTTGGGGAACTGCGTTGGAGTCCTCCACAGCCCGCCAAGCGCTGGGAGGGCGTGCGAACGGCCGACCATTTCGGTGCGAGCTGCATGCAGGATCAGCCTGGTTCGAGGCTTCCCTGGACGGAAGAATTCATGACGCAAGGCGCTGTGAGCGAGGATTGTCTTTTCTTGAACGTCTGGACGTCCACGAGATCCTCCCACGAAAGACGCGCCGTCATGATTTATTTTTACGGAGGTGGATTCAACGAAGGCTCGAGTTCAGTGGTCGTCTACAACGGCGCAGAACTTGCGCGCAAGGGCGTCGTTGTGGTCACTTCCAACTACCGCGTCGGCCCGCTTGGCTTCCTGGTACATCCCGACCTCACGAAAGAATCGCCACGTCACTCTTCGGGGAATTACGGGTTGCTGGACCAGATTGCGGCCCTCGAGTGGGTGCAAAAGAACATTGCCGCTTTCGGCGGCGACCCCGGCCGCGTGACGATTTTTGGGCAGTCCGCAGGCGCCATCTCCGTTGCCGACCTGATGCGTTCGCCGCTCGCCAAGGGCTTATTCGCCAGGGCCATCGCTCAAAGCGGCCCCGGATTGTTCCCGGAGAACCTGCATGGCGGAGGACTAACGCTGGGGCAAAGGGAGCAGCAGGGCCTGAAATATGCGGCAGCGAGAGGTGCTCATTCACTAGCTGATCTTCGTGCCCTTCCGGCCGGAGAATTCTGCAAAGCGGCCGCCGGTTCGCCAGGCGGCAATTTTCCAGTGACGGACGGATGGGTGCTCACCGCAGAACATCCGCCGCGCGAGGTCCCGCTCGTCGTCGGGATGGTCGCAGGTGACGCTGCGTTCGCGAGCGGCTTCGACGGGCCCACGGCACCCACGGTCGCGTCATACACCAGCACGGCGCAGAAGACCTATGGCGACATGGCCGTAACTTTCTTGAAGCTTTACCCCGTCGAGAAGGATGCCGACGTTGCGGCTGCCAGGAAAGCGAGTCAAACGGATCGCGCCCGAGTCTCCATCGATTTCTGGTGCGAGAGCCAGTTGAAGAGGAGTGGGAGGGTTTACACCTACTTCTTCGATCGCCCCACACCGTGGCCTGCGCATCCTGAATTCGGCGCCTTCCACACCTCGGAAGTTCCGTACATCTTCGAGACCCTCAAGCTGCTCGATCGTCCGTGGAAACCGGTGGACTTCAAGCTCTCGGATATCATGGCGTCCTATTGGTCCAACTTTGCCAAAACGGGCGATCCTAATGGATCTGACCTTCCGCGATGGCCAAGCTATGACCCCGCCAGCCACAATACGATGGAATTGGGAGAGCAGGTTGGACCGATGCCGGAAGCTGAACCTGCGAAGGTGAAATTCTTCCTGGACTATTTTAGAAAGTAACGATGCGCCATCGTCCGTTGTCCGTGGTCCGTAGCCCGCGCTTCGCACCACGGCTGTCATTCTGAGCGAAGCGAAGAATCTCCGCAGTCTCAAAGGCCAAAACGAACTGCCGGGATTCTTCGCTTCGCTCAGAATGACAGAGCAGCAACTGACGACGGACCACAGACAACGGACAACGATTTTCAGATTACCACTTGCTGCGCCTTCTTATCGCGAAGGGTCACGTTGGCGATCAGGGGTTTAGCCCAAAAGGAGACGCTGAGAACCCAGCCAAAGGTCACATAGAGGAACATCATCCCGGTGCGGAGGCCAAACGCATCGCCGACTCGCCCGATAATCAGCGGCACGATAGCTCCCCCCATGATCCCGACACAGAGTATGCCCGCGAGCGGCCCGTGATATTCCGCCACGGAGTTCAGTCCCAGCGAAATTATGATCGGCCACATCACCGACGCGCAAAAACCCATAGCAGGGAACGCCAGCTTTGACGCAGGCCCCGGCCCAAATAAGGCCACCGTCAGGCAGGCGAGCGCGCCGAGGCTGAAACAGAGCAGCACTTTGCGGCTGTCCAACAGCTTAAGCAGCAGCATGCCCAGCGCGCAGCCCGCCGTCATCAATCCCCAGAACCAAGCTACCGCCGCCGCCCCCGTGGTGTGCGGATCGTAGCCGTGATAGTGCGCGAGGAATTCGGAGATCCAGTCGGCGGTTCCCTGCTCGGAGCCCACGTACATGAAGATGCTGGCAAAGAACAGGAGGACGACCGGCTTCTTCATCAGATGCGCGTACATCTCGAGGGCGCCGGCCCTCTCCTCTTCAGTGCGCATCACCTGCGGGAAGCGCGACGACCACAGCGCGATCAGCATCAGGGCAATAACCACCGTGAAGATCCAGTACATGGATACCCAAGGCAAACTTGCCGGAACCACTCGGCTCAAAGCTCTCAGCGGGAGGTTTTCCTTTGCCGGGGCCTCGAGGTGCAGGACCACGTAAGAGTAAACCTGCGGGCTGACAAACGATGCGGCCCCGAAGACCAACTGGGCGAACGCCTCGTTGAATGCGAAATGTTCTTCGCCGCCGGCGACGCGCAAAAGAGGGTTGATCGCCACCTGCAGCGCGGCCATGCTTCCGCCGATCAGAAAAAGGGAGATGAGGGAAACTTGATAGACCGGCAAAAGCGCGAAAAACAAGGCGCCGGCCAGCGCCACCGCAAACGAGGCCAGCATGACCTTCTTTTCTCCCCACGCCTCCACCAAAAACCCGGCGGGAATTGAAAGCACTCCATAGGCAATAAAGAACGAAAACGGCAGCAGGGCAGTGGCGGTGAGGCTGACGTGAAAGCTCTTGATAATATCCGGGATAATAGGACCTAGGATGTTGGTTAGAAACGAAATAACAAAGAAGGTGGTAAGAACCACAGCCACCATGTACCTGCTGCGAGTCATAAGTGATAGCGGCTCCCTCGAAATGTAGGGATGGCCAGTGTGGCCCCCTCGAATTCCCCGATCGTTCTGCGACCTTCCTCGGACTCCCTCACCCGGCCCGCCCCGGCTGATGAAGGCGCCGGCTGCGGGCCACCCTCTCCCCCAAGGGGGAGAGGGCTCAGGTCTATGGAGACCAAGGCCTATTCGGCGGTCGTCACCTTAGAGCCCAAGGTGAAGCGGCCGGCCTCGCCGCCGGCTTGTGCAGCCAATGCCAGAGTGACCATCTCGACGGGCAGGATTTCGAGAATCGGCAACACACTCTGAGGCGCGTCCGGAATGCGCAGGGAAGAGAGTCCCGCATTCTGCCCGATCAATTCCGCTCTGCCGCCGGTCCGGCGGACGTCCTCGATCAGTCTTAGGTTCAAGGTCCTGGTCTTCTCGTCGCCTTCGAAAACCAGAACCACCGTCTCCTGACTGAGCATCTCGAATGGCCCATGCCGGAGCGCGGCGCTGCTCATTCCCTCGGAGTGGCGGTGGGTCGACTCTTTAATGATGAGTCCACCGGTCCCGGCAGCGGCGAGCGAGCCTCCCCGCCCGACCAGGAAGAGGTCTCGGGCGCCTTCCAGACAAGCGGCTAATTCGACGACGTGATCGCGCCAGCATTCCAGGTAGCCTCGAACCGCGGAAACCGCCAGCGCCAGTTCGGCGGTGGTCTCCTGGGGATTCGCATCGGTCAGAAGAGATCCCAACTGATGCAGCGCCATCAAAGCCGTCACATAGGTTTTGCAGGAAACCGAGAATTCCTCTCCCGCATTCGTCAAAAAAGCACTATCGGACTGCAAGGCCAGGGGGCTGTCGGCCGTGTTGGTGACGCCGATGATCGCGAAGCGGCGTCCGTTGTCGTTAAGAAGACGAACGATCTCAGCGCTGCGCCCGGATTGAGAAACCGCGACCACCAGGCTCCGGTCGTCCAACAGGCTTGGGAAATAGTACAGCAGCTCTGAAGTCTCGAGCATCACGGTGGAAAGGCCGGCGGCCGTAAGGCGCGCGTGCAGGGGGTGGAGGGCGTAGAAAGACGATCCCATCCCCGTCAGGACAATCCTCCGTATTTCTCCCTTTTCTAATCGCCCGAAAATCTGCGGGAAGCCTTCGGGCACGCTGAGACCACGGAGAGTCGCCTCCAGCGCCCGAGGCTGGTCCAGGATGTCGCGGACGTAGTCGTTTTCAATAATGGTGTAATTAATATTAGCAGGCACGATGATCTCCAGAGAGTGTCGATATCGAAGTAACCCCTCACTCGTCACGCTCCGGCTGATGAAAGCGCCGGAGCGCGACACCCTCTCCCCAAGGGAGAGGGCATGAGTCTATGCGGGCCGCCCCTGTGGCTCAAAGCGATGGTGCCAGACCTGGGCCGCGCCAATCAGGGCTACGTCCGGGCCCAAGGACGCCAGTGAAATCTCCACACGTTCGAAGGGCACCAGGCGGCAATTCTCGCGAATGACCTGACGAATGCGATCGAGAAACAAATCCGCGCTTTTCATCACGCCGCCGCCTAGCACGATGGCATCCGGGGTAAACACACTGACGATATTGGCGAGTCCCACTCCCAAGTAGTAGCCCTCGCGCTCCACGGCGCGCCAGGCCCATTCGGCGCCCTCCGCGGCCCGCGCGCAGATGAGCTTGGCGCTCAACTCCTGGCCGCCGTAACTGCCCGAAGCGTTGGCCTTAACCCACTCCACCATGGCCGGGCCGCTGGCCAGGCTCTCCCAGCAACCCCGAGCGCCGCAAGAGCAAGGCGGACCCGACGGTTCAACCACGTGGTGTCCGATCTCGGGATGGCAGCCGCCGGCCCCGCGATAGACCTTGCCTTCCAATATCACACTCGCGCCGATTCCCGTGCTGATGGTCGCATAGACGAGGCGGATTTTTCCCTTGCCGGCTCCCCAGACCGCCTCTCCCAGGCCCGCCGCGTCCGCATCATTCTCCATCGCCGCCGTCACACCGAATTTCGCTGACAGCGTCTCAACCGGGTTGCCCCCCTCCCAACCCGGAAGCAGATTGACATTGCCCAACGCGCCCGAAACCGGGTCCACCGGCCCTGTGCACCCAATGCCGATTCCTTTAATCCCCGTTTGGCCGACGCATTGAGCGAGCATTTCGGCCACACGTCGCATGGCATCGGCGAAGCCCCGGGGCACGTCGGTGGGGCACTCCGCCTTGGCCAAGACGCGTCCTTCCTCGTCCACGACCCCTGCGGCTATTTTGGTTCCTCCGATATCAACCGCGCCGATCATTGCAATTCCCTTCGCTGCAGCTGAACGACCCCCCTCACCCGGCTCCGTCGGCTGACGGACTGATAAGAACGCCGGCCGCGGTCCACCCTCTCTCCCAAGGGGGAGAGGGGTTGAATCCCGCGCAAGGGCGGCCACAAGGGCCGCCCCTACTTCCACGCGAAGACCGCCGCGCCGTACGGCTGCAAATCCAATTCCCACTGCGAGCCCTGAAACGACACCGGCCGTTCTCCGTCGGGCGTCAGGCGCCGGACTGACTTCAATGGTTCCGCAGAAGCGACCGATACATGCTCGGCCTTGCCGTGGTGATTGACAACGATAACATAACCGTGGTCCCGCGCGTCCAGCGACATTGCCTCCACGGAGGGTTGGCCGGTACGAAATCGGGGCTTGATTCCCGCCCAATCGCGAAACGCCTGATAAATCCGGTAGGAATTCTCCTCTTTGTCGAAGGCAGCGGGGACATTTGCCAAATAAGTTTCCAGCGGATAGGCGCAGACGAGCGTGAAGCCTTTGCTCAGGTGATTGGCGACGAGCGCCGGGTGCCCGTCCTGGTCGACAGCAATCGTGGTCCCGCCCCGTACGTTGAGTGTCGCCGCCCATTGCCGGGGCCCGCCGCCTCCGGAATAATGGAAAGTGTCACCACTCTTCAGGCCGCTCCAATCAGTCACAACTTTCAGCGTCACATCGCTAACGGGAGAATGATCCACCAGACGGGCTCCGAAGAGGCTTTCCATCTCCGGAATCGCGGCGTCTCCGCAAAGCGAAGCGTAAAGGGCTCCGCCGTTTTCGACGTACCTGCGCGCCTTTTCCCAGAAGTCGGAGTGCACGTGAACGAGGAAATTGTCCGTGCTGGTCAAAGGCGAGGGCAGCAACAACAACGGTCGCGATTGCCAATCCGAATACTCGCGGGGAAAATCCGCCTTCAAGCCCGCTTGTCGCGCCAGGATGAACGCGGAGAGCCAACTCCCCGTCAACCACTCATTCTCCTCCGACAGATCGGGCAGCTTCTGCCCAGCCACCGCGCCCCCTTCGTCAGTTGACGTATAGGGAACAATTGCAGGACCAGTCAGTCCGAAATGAGATTCGTCACCGTAGGGCTTCGACCATTCATCAGGAACGATGATGCCGGCTGTCGCGGACGCCGGCTCGACGCCGGCAAGGTCCAGCCTTCCCACGATCTTTTCGAAGTCTTCGAACATTTTCCCCGTGGCACGCTCTTTCCCATCCCAAGTCGTCAATCCGAATTGGGTTTCATGCGGCGAGCGCAGATAAGGGACGAGGCGATACTGCCGGGGCGCGGCGTCGGTATAGCACCAAATCAGGAACCCGTCCGCTCCGGCCCCCAACGCGGAGTAGAGATTGGCCCGAAGGTACGCCGCGATCTGCTCGGGCTCGTACTGCGCCGCAGAAGCCCCGATCTCCTGCACCATGACCGGATGCCCGGCGCTTCCGGAAAGAGCCGTTTCGAGCGCCGCGGCATACGTTCCTCGCGTGGAAAGCATGGCATCGGGAAAAAGCTTCTGGGAGTAGATTGAGTAAGGGTGCACGCTGAAGAAATCGACGTCGTCGCGGAGGTTGTCAGGGCGGAAGGGACCGCGCCCCAGGTCCTCCATGCTGGTGCCCACGACGAGAGGATGGAGAGAATCGTAACGTCGGATAGCCCCGCGCAGCAGACGCGTCCAGTTGATCGCCATGGAATCCGTTGTCTGATCAGAAATCCAGAAGGGAGGCTCGTCCGTCAGGTCCCAGGCAAGAATGGCGCTCTCCTTGCCATAGCGGCGGGCAAACTCGGCGGCGAAGTCAGTCTCCAATCGTAACATGTAAGGATCGGACTGAGGATTGCGACCCTGACGATACGGTACGTCCCAAAAGGCCTCCCCCACTTCGCCGCCGATCAAGAGCATGGGATGGAGGTAAATGTGATAGCGGTGAGCCAGGGAAACAAGAAAATCGAGCCCCTTGAAAGCCTCGGGGTTGAAATCACCAGGCCGCGGCTCGAACCATGCCCAGACCATGTCGAGACGTATGGTGTTGAAACCCAGTTCGTGCATGCGCGCGAAATCCGCCTCCACCGACTTCGGATCCCACTCGTAAGGCCACTCCATGGCCGCTTGAGCGGGAACCCAGTTGGCGCCCACGGGAATGAAGCGGCGTCCTTCGCGCGAGAAGTAGTTGCCGTCCAGTCGAACGGGCGGCAGCGGAGCTTCGTTCATCCCCTGCTGCGAAGGCGGCTCGCTCGCCGTGCCTTGTTGTCTCTGGGCTCCGCCTGTGGTTGGCGGCGCCCAGATCAGGCACAAGACTACCAATCCGTAAAGGCGCCACGAGACACGATGATGGATTCGGCGGAGGTCGGTTGTCCGAAGCATGGGTGGCGGGTCTCCTCAGGGCGTTTTGTTGCGCAGAAATGGTACTCTTTTTCGTTTCGATACGCACCTTTTCTTGGCCAAAAGGAGTTCGTCTTGATTCGACGTAACTCGCTCGCTATGCCGAGCGAAGTAGTGGTAAAGTCTGAAGCTGCGACGTACTCCCGCCGGCGCGAAATCGCAGCCGGGCGGAGCGAAGCCGCTTCTATAATCTGGGAATGGCGGCGTAAAGCCGCCGACACATCAAGGAGGATTCATATGAATCGTCGAGAATTCATCGGGACCAGCGCAGGGGTTGCGGCGCTGGGATCGGCGGTGAAGACCACACTGCTCTCGCCGCGCCCGCTTCGTGCCGCGGCGCGCGCCGTTCCGCCCAGCGACCGAGTGCGCTTCGCTTCCATCGGGACGGGAGTGGAGGGCTGCACCATCTTGCAGGCAGCGCTGAACTGCCCGGGCACGGAGATTGTCGCCGCCTGCGATCTTTATGACGGCCGTCTGATCGCTGCCAAAGAGTATTCCAAGAAGGAGATCTTCACGACCAAGGACTACCGCGCCATCCTGGACCGCAACGACGTGGACGCCGTGTTGGTCGCCACGCCGGACCACTGGCACGCCAGAATAGTGCAGGACGCCTGCGCGGCGGGCAAAGACGTTTATTGCGAGAAGCCGATGTCCCACACTGTTGATCAGGCGTTCGCCATGGTCGACGCTATGCAGAAACACAACCGCATTGTGCAGGTGGGCAGCCAGTGCCGAAGTTCCATCGTCTTTGCGAAGGGAAAGGAGATCTTCGAGAGCGGCGTCCTGGGGCAGGTGACTGCCGTTGAGGCTTGCCTGGATCGCAACGACGCGAGCGGCGCCTGGGTTTACCCCATTCCACCCGACGCCAACGAGCAGACCATTGATTGGAACCGCTTTCTGGGCGACGCGCCCAAACGGCCTTTCGATCCGATTCGCTTCTTCCGCTGGCGTTGCTTCCGGGATTACGGCGAAGGCTTGCCCGGAGATCTCTATGTGCATATGCTGACGGGAATCCACTTCATTGCCGGGATCACCGCGCCGCCGTTGCGCGCCGCCAGCATGGGAGGCATTCTCCGTTGGACCGAAAACCGCGAGGCGCCGGATCTGATCTGGACGTTGTACGAGTATCCCAACTTCCGCCTTGCCATGCGCTGCAACCTGAATAACGAATCACCGTATGTGGTGCGTTACTTCGGCACCAAGGGGACGCTGGAACTCAAGAACGACGTCCTCACCGTCACGCCCCAGAACAAGGAGCCGCAGCCGGAAGGTTATTCGATTCTGGGTTGGGCGGAAAAAACGCGCGCGCAATATTTGGAGGAGTGGCACAAGGACCATCCGGGGACCTTGCCCGGCAAGTACAAGCTGATCCAATCCGCGGAAAGCTTCCAGGCTCCTCCCGATTACGACTACCAGGTCGATCACATGAACAACTTCATGGAGTCGGTGCGCACCCGGCAGCCTTCCGTTGAGGATGCGGTGTACGGCAAAAACACCGCGATCGCTTGCCATATGGCGAATCATTCTTATTTCGACAAGACGATTTCCGTGTGGGACGAAGGGGCAAGAAAGATTCAGTCGGTGTGATGAAGTCCGGGCTGCGGCAGCTTTGGAGTGCGGCAGCTTGCTGCCGCTTTTGCCCGTCGCGAGCTTGCTCGCGATGAGCCCTGACTGGTGAGTCCTGATCTCGCTCACGATTTGCTATGAGATGAGCGGATGCGCCGGCCAGCAAGCTGGCCTTAGAGAAAGCGGCAGCAAGCTGCCGCACTCCAAAGCTTCGCGTTCAGGACGAATTCGAGGTCGATCTGCGGGATGTTTAGCCTACGGTTGGGACACCAGCGGACGCAGGCCTTAACCGGACCAGCGCGTGCCGCGCAGATCCTTCCAGACCCCGCCATCCTTGTAGCGTTCGGGGTGAAGTATCTTTGATCGCGGATCCTCTGCGGTGTCGAGTTGCAGGACCATCCATTTCGGGTAGGGAATGCCCGGATCGGACGCGGCGTCCAGCAGGCGCACGTCATCTTCGGTGAGCTGAAGATCGACGGCGCGGATGTTGTCGTCAAGATGCTCGGGCGTGCGCGCTGCAATGATCACGCTGCTGATCGCGGGCCGGCCCAGCGTCCATGCGATCGCCACGCGCGCCGGGCTGGCCCCATGGCGGGCGGCGACTTCCTTCAGTGCGTCCACCACGCGGTAGCCCATCTCTTTGTCGAAAGGCACGAACTGGCCTGAGTCTCCAAAACGCGTGCCGCTGGGCGCCGGGTGGGCGCGAGTGTATTTGCCCGACAGGAATCCGCCGGCCAGAGCGCTCCAGACCAGGATGCCGATGTTGTAATACTCGGCGAACGATAGGAACTCGTGTTCGAGGCCCCGGCCGACAAGACTGTAGTACATCTGGGCGGTTACGTATTTCTCAAGTCCCAGCCGCTCCTGCAGCATTATGGCGGTGGCGGCTTGCCACGACATGAGATTCGAGAGCCCGATATAGCGGACCTTCCCCTGGCGCACCACATCGTCGAGCGTCCGCACGGTTTCCTCGAGGGGCGTGTTGCTGTCCCATCCGTGCACCTGGTACAGATCGATGTAATCGGTCTGGAGCCGCCGCAGGCTGTCCTCGATTTCGCGGAGTATATTCACGCGGGTCGCTCCGCTGCGGTTGAAATTCGCGCCCATGGGAAGGCGGCATTTGGTGGCCAGCACGATCTCGCTGCGAAGCCCTTTCAGGGCGTTGCCGACCAGCGTCTCGCTCTCACCGAGGCTGTAGACATCCGCGGTATCGATGAAGTTGATTCCGCTCTCGAGAGCCTGCTTCACCATGCGCGTGGTCTCTTCCTGGCCCAGATTCCCTACGTTCATCTTGCTGCCGAACTGCATGGTTCCGAGCGCCACTTCGCTGACGATCAGTCCCGTGTTCCCGAGCTTTCTGTACTTCATTGCAGATACTCCTTCTACCAGATCGTCCGAAGCGCTTTCGACCGCCGGATCTGGTGATCAGCCGTAAGCAGCGGCATCCCTTCGGCCAGAGCCGTTGCTCCGATGATACGGTCCGCCGGGTCCTCAGGGTAGGCCGGCGGAAGCCCCGCAGCCAGTACGCAGGCACGGCTCGTAATCGGAATGACGACGAAACGGCTTTCGACTTCGCGCAAGAAAGTTTCCAGACTAATGTCGAGATGGATCCGTCCCTTGCGCACCAGGGCGGTCAGTTCCAGCAGAGTGATGTCGGAGATTGCCAGGCCTTCGCCGTTCATCCGCGCCTTATCGATAGCAAGAATTGCGGCCCGGGAAAGCCGGCTTCGATCAAACGCCAGCCAGACGACCACATGCGTGTCGAAAAGAATCACTTAAGACTGCCCCAGTCCTCAATTGCCGGCGAAATGATGTCGCCTCTAACCGCACCCTTACCATGGAGGAAGTCGTAGATATCGTCCACGTCCTGGCGGCACGGGGTGAGCTTCGCCACCGGCTTGCCGTATTTCGTGATCACTACGGCCTCTCTCTTGGCACGAACCTCGTCCATGACGGCAAGGCACCGCGCTTTAAACAAACCTGCAGCCATTGTCTTCATCCAAAGCTCCTAATCATGGTCATTATACCATGGTCATGAAGCAGAGTCACGAGAAAGCTGTCCCTCGGGTTACCCCAACGCGAATCGTAGGGGCACCCCTTGTCGGCGCCCGGTCAGCAACAAGACCCGCCACAGAGGCCGCCCTGCATCTGCCACACCAGTATTAGATTACATGCGATTCGAATTTGTCCTATCATACCATGTCGCCAAAAGAGGGTTGGGCTGTCGTAGTGCTGGCTCTCAGGTCGGCACGGGAGTTCAGGAGGTCGGCGTATGGTGCAACCAGTGCAAGCGGTAACTCGGATAAGGTGGTGGATTAGCACAGCAGCGGTGATTGCCTTGTGTCTTGGCATGGAGATCGGCGCGGCGCAGGCGCAGACCGGGGATTCCTCCGCCATCCCTGCCTTGCAAAACGTGCTCTACGGGGCAGCTTACTATCACGAGTACATGCCCTACGATCGGCTGGATAAGGATATCGCACTGATGAAAGAGGCCGGTCTTAACGTGGTGCGCATGGGGGAATCGACCTGGAGTTTGTGGGAGCCTGCTGACGGCCGTTTCGAGTATGCGTGGATGGACCGGGTTGTTGACGCCATGGGCAAAGCGGGAATCAAGGTCATCATGGGAACACCCACTTACTCGATTCCTACCTGGCTTTATCACCAGCACCCGGAAGTGCTGGCGCGGCCGCTGGGCGGGGCCAGGACTTTCTACGGCATGCGCCAAAACATGGACACGGATAGTCCCATTTATCGCTTTTATGCCGAGCGCGTGATTCGCAATATGGTGGAACACTACAAAGACAATCCCACGGTAATCGGGTGGCAACTCGACAACGAGACGTCGTCTTATGGCGCCTCGAATCGCGACGTTTTCCTGGGTTTCCTGAACCACCTGCGCGACAAGTTCGGCGATACCGCCAGCATGAACAAGGCGTGGTTCCTCAACTATTGGGGCGAGGACGTCAATGCCTGGGAAGACCTGCCCACGCGCGACAGCGCTCAAAGCACCGGCTACAAACTCGAGTGGTCGCGCTGGTCGCAGATGCGGGTCACCGACTTTCTCGCCTGGCAAGCGGCCCTGGTCCGCCAATACCGCCGGCCCGACCAATTCGTCACTACCGATTTTGCCGGCGCCTTGCATGCCGATGTGAACGAGCAGGCGATCGCAAACGTTCTGGATATCCCCGCCATCAACGTTTATCACGGCACTCAGGATCACTTCGACGGAACGGCTCAGTCCCTGAACGAAGACTTTGCCCGGTCCCTGAAGGGATCGAACTTCCTGATTACGGAAACTAACGCGCAAACCACGGATTGGACTTCGGCATTCCAATTCCCGCCTTATGACGGCCAGTTGCGCGAAGATGTTTACACGCATCTTGCCAATGGCGCGAATATGGTGGAGTACTGGCATTGGGCATCGATTCCCGCCAATCAGGAGACCTACTGGAAAGGGGTCCTGTCCCACGACTTGGAGCCGAACCGCGCTTATGCCGAAGTTTCGCGCACCGCGCATGAGCTCGAAAAGATCGGTCCGCATCTTGTTGACCTCAAGATCACCAACCCCGTTGCCATCTTGTGGAGTCGCGACTCTTTGAATGCGATTGAGTTCATGCCCTTCGCCGAGAGCGGACGGCATTGGGGATCGGCCCCTTCCGAGGCGAACTATGTTTCACTTGTCCACCAGCTTCATAAGGCGCTCTACGACCTGAATGTGGGCGTAGACTTTGTCTTCCCGGAGACCGCGGATTTCTCGCGTTACAAATTGCTGTTGGTTCCTGCCCTCTACATTGCCGATGATGCCCTGCTGAATCGCATCGCCGACTATGTGAAGAATGGCGGACACGTGGTCATGACTTTTAAAACCGGTTTTTGCAATGAGAATTCTGCGGTACGCTGGGTGCGCGCACCCGGACCGTTGCGAGAGGCGGCGGGTTTCAGCTACCAGGAATTTTCCAACCTCGAACAGCCTTTGGCGCTTAAAGGAGATCCTTTCCACGCTGGCGACGCCAACAGGGTCAGCTACTGGGCCGAGTTTCTCATGCCGGAGCACGCCCAGCCGCGCGCCTGGTACGACCATCCTTTCTTCGGGCGCTGGCCGGCTATCACCGAGAATCACTTCGGGTCGGGAACGCTGCTCTACGAAGGGACGTATCTTTCCGACACGCTGCAAAAACGCGTGCTGCTCGATGTGCTGAAAGAGGTTGCCCTTGCCGGGCCCGATCAGCAACTTCCTGCCGCGGTCTGGGTCAGGCACGGAGTGAACCGCCTCGGCAAGCGGCTCCATTACTATTTCAACTACACCGGCGACGCCAAATCGTTTGCCTACTCCTACGCGGCGGGGAAAGATCTCCTGTCCGGCATTACGGTCGGCCATTCTCAATCGCTCTCGCTGAAGCCGTGGGACGTGGCGATCGTGGAGGAACAATAGCCGCCGCTTTGCGAGTTGGTTTTCGAGAGCCCCGTTAGGGGCGGCATAGCGTAGCCCAGGGCGTAAGCCCTGCGTTGGATGGCTACAGGCTGCCGCCCGTCGGCTGACGGGCTGAATTCTTCAACTAAGTTCTGACTCAGGACACTACCCTTCCAGCGAGGGTATAATCTTTTCTCATGGTCGGAATATCGGTTGAGGATCCACATGTCACAGCGTGATATGAAATTGTCCGTTAGTGAAAAGACTTCGCGGCGCGGGTTCCTGAAAAGCGCGGCGGCTTTGGGCGCAGCCGCGCCTTTGCTGGGCCAGGCGCAGCAAAGCAAGTCGGCTTCAGGACGCCGCAGGATTTTCGCTTACGTCGGGAGTTACAGCCGCCCGCAGGGTCCCGACAATTCGATCGGGCGCGGGCAGGGAATCTACATCTTCGAAATGAATCCTGCGGATGGCGCTCTCGTTCAGCGCGAGATCATTCGCAGGGACACCAACCCGTCCTTCACGGCTCCTGACTCGTCGCGGAAACACTTGTATGCCGTGGACTGGATCGCGGATTACCAGGGCACGAATTCCGGGTCGGTAAGCGCCTATTCAATCGATCGAGCCAGCGGTCACTTGACGTTGCTCAACACGGTGAGTTCCGCAGGCGCCAACCCCACGCATTTGAGCATCCATCCCGCCGGCAAGTTCGTGCTGGTGGCCAGCTACTTCGGAGGAACGGTGGCGGTGCTGCCCATTCACGAGAACGGCGAGCTGGGCCCAGCCACCGACGTCGTCCACGATCAAGGCACGGTTGGCCCTACACGCGCCGCCAGCGCCCCCCCGGGTAGCTTTGCCATCAGCGGCCACGACCATCCTCACGCCCACATGGTCCTGCCCGATTCGGCAGGCCGTTTCGTTTTTGCGGCTGATCTGGGACTCGACTGCATCTTTGTCTGGAAGTTCGACGCCCAGAAAGGGAAGCTCATCCCCAACGATCCGCCCTCCGTGGCATTGCCCGCGGGCGACGGACCGCGACACTTCGCGTTCCATCCCAGCGGCCGTTGGTTCTATTCGCTGCAGGAAGAGGGATCCACGGTGGTCGCTTTCGATTACGATCCGGTCCACGGCAGGCTGACAGCGAAACAGACGGTCTCCAGCCTTCCCAAGGGCTTCGCCGGCTCGAATTTCCCCGCCGAAGTCATGATCTCCTCCGACGGCAAATTCCTCTACGCTTCCAACCGCCTGCACGACAGCGTTGCCTGGTTTTCCATCGGTGCGGCTGGAACGCTGGCCTATCGCGGCGAAGAATGGACTCGCGGCGATCATCCGCGCGCCTTCAACTTTGATCCGACAGGGAATTTCTTCTACGTGTGCAACCAGTTCGCGGACGCCATCACTACTTTTCGCATCAATCGGGCCACGGGCGCGCTTTCTTTTACAGGGCAATACACTCCCGTGGGCAGCCCCGCTTCCATAATCTTCCTCTCGTAGGGCCGCGCCTAAAGTAAATTCAACTCGTAGTTCATGGGAACTACGATGTCCGTCGCGCCGGCGAATCGTTGCGCGCGCTCCACGGCGACCGGCCCTTGCGGCTGCACTTTGCTGAGCAGTTCGGCGTAGTTGCTGAACTGTTGTTCGCAGTGATACGCCTGGCGACGCCGTATGCCGAAGTGTTCCACGACGGCGGAGCTCCGCGCGACTTTGTCTTCCTCCGCGCCGTAATAGATCCATTCCGAGCCGGGCGAGTGGTCGTACACCACAATGTCAGGCGCGAGTAATTTGGCATGCATCAGCGCCTTCTCGGGATCGGCCATCTCGTGAAGGCAGAACTCGAAATAGACCACATCGCCATGCACCGCGACCTCTTCGAAGCTGGCGCCGAAAACCTCCACGGAATCTTGCAGGCCTTTCGCAACGAGGTATTCCTCCAACTCCCGCAGAGCCTCGACGTCCTTGTCGATGGCGATCAGCTTTCTCACGGGCGTAGCCGGGTCCAGCAGTTGTCTGCCTCCCGCGCCGACGAACAGCACCACTTTGCCCGTAAAGTCATAAAAGCGAGAAAGATCCTCACTGAGTTTGGCGTAGTCGGTCGCCAAGTGACACTCCTTTCTGCCGGGCAGTTCAGGACGACGACGCTCGATGCGCGAAGCGCCCTGGAGTGCGGCAGCTTGGCCGCCGCCGTTTTTTGTGTCCAGAATTCCAAGGCGGCAGCTTGGCTGCCGCACTCCAAGGCACCGTCGGCACGGCCGTGCGCTAGTCGAGCGTTGTGCCAACCCTCAGGTCGCGCGAGGAGGCGCCGACGCTCACGGTGCGTTGGCTGACTGCCGTGACCCACTTGCCTTCCGCTGTTGACCAGTATTGCAGTTGGCGCGGCGCCACGTGCAGCGTGACGGTTCTGCTCTGGCCTGCCGGAACGAAGACGCGGTCGAAAGCGGCCAGGATGCTCACCGGGAAGTGCACTCCGGCCGGCGCGTCACTGGGCGCGCCCAGGTACACCTGCGGTACTTCGTCGCTGTCCGCTTGGCCCGTGTTGCGGACCGTGACCTGCACGAGCAAGCCGCCATCGGACGCATGAGTAACCTGGAGGCCGGAGTAAGCAAAGCTGGTGTAGCTCAAGCCGTAGCCGAAGGCGAAAAGCGGCTCGGTCGCTTGCCGGTCAAACCAGCGATAACCCACGTCCACTCCCTCGCTGAAGGTTGTCTTGCGGTCTACTCCCTTCTTGGATCGCTCGGGATGACCCGGGCTGGTGGCGGCGTAGTCCTGCAAACGCCGCGCCCAGGTGACCGGCAGCCGCCCCGCGGGGCTGGCTTTGCCGAGCAGCAGATTGGCCGTCGCCCAACCGCCTTCGTCCCCCGGCCACCACATCTCAAGCACCCCTTTGACCTTGTCCAGCCACGGCAGAGCCACAGGCTGGCTGCTGTTCAGCACCACCACCGTGTTGGCATTGACCGCCGCCACCTCCTCCACCAGTTCATTCTGCTTCCCCGGAAGCCCAAACACGGGGCTGAGGCGCGTCCACACGAAGACCACCGCAACCTTGGCGTGGCGTGCCGCGGCGATCGCCGCCTCGTGATCGGCCTTGCGCTGTTGCGGCGTAGACCAGTTGAGCCGTACCTGCACCGAAGCGTTCGAGGTGTCGGGAGTGATCTTAACCTGGATGGCGTGCGGCCCTTCCGCAAGGTCAATGGCCCGGCGGACGTTATCCAAGCCGTCGATGGTGGGCACAGCATCATCCTGATTGGCTTGCAGGATGTCACCGTGCACGCCGCCCTGAAAAGCGCCCGTTGCTTCCAGCGGCTTTCCGTCGATGGAAAGGCTGGCGTTCGTACCCAAGGCCTGAAGGAAGAGCCAGTAATTGCCCGCGTGCGGCACGGTCAGCGTGCCCTTCCAGGTCAGGGTCGAGTTGGGAGGTAAGGCGTTGCCGCCTTTGTTTGTGAAGTTAAGCTGAGCATCAGTCTGAACTGCCGTGCCGGCCGCGTTCAGGCGTTCCAGGGCCGGCTTGCCATCGTGGCTAAACGCGGCGGCAGGAACGGTGGCGCCGGTGAAGTCGTCGTCGACGGCCAAGGCAATCTTCGCATTGCCGGAAATCTTTCGCATCGCCTCGAGCGGCCCCACCTGCCGTTCGGGCAAGCCTACGGAGCGTTCTCCGCTTATGCCGATGGCCATCACCTGCCGCGCGCCGGGGCCGATCAGCGCAACCTGATCCAGGTCAGCGCCCTTCAGCGGCAGGATTCCGCCGTCGTTCTTAAGCAGCACTGCCGCGTCTTCGCCGGTCTTCTGGATGATCTTCGCGTTCGCGTCGATCGACTGCGCGCTGACCTCGTGCTTCGATTCTCCGTCGAGATAGCCGAACTTGGCGATCTCGTAGAGGACGTGCCCGGCGGCGCGGGTAATCGCAGCCTCGCTCACGGTGCCGTCCTTGAGCGCCTGGGGCATCTTCTTGGTATCGAGCTTCATCCCGAAGTCTCCAAAGTCGAAGCCCGGCGGGGGCGGTTCCTCGGGAAGGTGTCCTCCGAACATGAGTCCAACCACATCGCCAAAATCCTTGGGAGGAGGTGGAGGCGGCATCGAGTCAAAAAAAGAAGGGATCGGAAAACCTCCCGGCGCCGGCGGACCGGGCATTTCCATATCCAGCCCGGCGTTGATGAAAGCCACACCGTGCGTGGCGCCCCAATCCGATGTGACGAAGCCCTTGAAGCCCACTTCGTCGCGCAGGATGCGGGTCAGAGATGAATCATTCCCGCAGGCAAAGGTTCCGTTCAGCCGGTTGTAAGAACACATCAGCGACGCGACGCCGGCCCGCACCGCTGCTTCGAAGGGCGCGACGTAGACTTCGTGCAGGGCCTGGTCGTCAACCCAGACATTGGTGCCATCGGTGTCGTAGCCAACGTAGTGTTTCACCTGGGCCATCACGCGCTGCGATTGGATGCCGCGGATTTCCGCCGCTCCCATCTCGCCGGTCAGGAAGGGATCCTCGCCGAACGTATTGTAGCCCCGCTCGAACTCCATGTCCCGGTCGATGTTCACGAACGGCTGCAAGGCCACGTCAATGGCCAGGGCGCGAGCTTCGCGGCCGATCACTACGCCGTTCAGTTCCGCATCCTTGACGCTGAAGGTGGCGGCCACGCCCATGGTTGCCGTCTCCGCCTGCGACGGGTGCCGAGTGAGCACGCCGGGTGGCCCGTCGGCAAAGCGCAGCCCGGGGACGCCTAATCTCGGAATCCCTGCCAGGTAGCCGGCTTGGCCCTGATAAACCTTAGGGTCCTCCCACGTGCCGTGAATCAGCGTCAGTTTCTCCTCCAGAGTCATCTGGCTCAGAAGTTTGTCTACGCGTGCGTCGCCGGTCACCACCGGCGCCTGGTTTTGTGCCAACAGTAAACCCGCGCCCATCAGGATCGCCCCGAGCGCGGCGGAAAAGATAAATGCAATTCTCTGATTTGGTTTCATTCCGGCCTCCCGGACCGCGTGTCTTGCAGCCCGCTGTATTAGGTTCCTGGGACAGGATGCCCCCAGAGTGAATCACCCCTGTGCCGGGCAGGATTATACCTCAATTTCCAGGACGGGACAGGCTCTGCCCCTTCAAATCATAGCCCTCTCCCGTGGTGCGGGCGTCTCGCCCGCCGTGGCACGGGCATCTTGCCCGTGCGGCGTGGCGCGGGTATTCCTTCGCACTGCTCACGACAGGCTCTGCCCGCCTGCGGGAGCGGGACGCTCCCGCGACAGCGGGCGAGACGCCCGCACCACAACGCCCGGCGCTGGCCCCCTTCAACTCACCGCCCTCTCCGCCCGTGATCGAACCGCCCTCTCCGCCCGTGATCCAACAGCCCTCTCCCTTGGGGAGAGGGTGTCCCGCTGTCCCGATGCACTTCATCGGGAAGCGGGACGGGTGAGGGGTCTTTTCTCCGGCCATGGTACTAGCATTACTCTGGCCTATGTCAGATACGAATTTCCTTGACAAATTCGCCCTGTACTGATAGGCTATTCTGGGGATCCACCCCTACACGTCCCGGAGTCCTGGGTAGGGCCGGTTCGCGAACG
>Ga0326727_10004941_pt1 | contig 38892 bp, 32 predicted proteins | sample MB2enrmetagenome_FD_207643 | JGI IMG/M metagenome (GOLD analysis project Ga0326727, IMG submission 207643) | Lab enriched peat soil microbial communities from McLean, Ithaca, NY, United States - MB29MY | ecosystem: Environmental > Terrestrial > Soil > Wetlands > Peat | place: USA: New York...
TGGTTGCGGCTCATCGCCGTCCGTCTGGCGGCGCAATATGGCGGCCGGCTGGGCCAACTGGTGACGCGCAGATTCTTCCCGTCATTCGCGCCGGAGACCGGCTTATCGTTGAAGAGCACACAGCGCGCGTCGATGCTGTTCTGGAGGCTCGCGCGCTCAACCCTGCCGCTTCGGGGAGCGCGCTTGACGTGCGCTTGACGATTGGCGGCAACGTAGTGCGGGCGATAGCCCTGGGGCCCGGTCGCGCGGCGCTTCAACCAGGCGCGGGGGCTCAGCCATGAAACTGAGAATGCTGGGGATGGGGGTCTTGCTGGCGGCGGTGACGCTGACAGTGGTTCAGCCGGCTCATGCGATCAGCCTCAAGAAGAAGTCGACGCCGGGAATTGCGGGCAAGGAAACCCCGCCCGAGGCGGCGCTCAAAAACTATATCGAGCGGGTGCGGGCGCAGCAGGCGGCGGAGGTGCGGACGGCGGGCTCGATCTGGAGCGCGGAGGGAAGGCTGGTGCGGCTGGGCACCGACGCCAAGGCCGTCCGGCTGCACGACGTGGTCTCCATCGTGGTGAGCGAAAGCCTGGCGGCCACCACCGACGGGCAGGTGAAGAACTCCCGCGCTTCAAGCGCCAACTCCAGTCTGTCGGCGTTGTTCGGCAAGATCAAGGCTGCGAATGTTCTGCAGAACCTTCTGGGGATGACCGCATCCTCGGCTTTATCGGCGCAGGGTCAGAGCACATCCAACTCCAGCCTGACAACCACCTTCGGCGCCGAGGTGGTGGACGTATTGCCCAACGGGATGCTGGTGGTGCAGGCCACGCGCCAGTTGACCTTTTCGCAACAAACGCAGCTGATCAAGCTGCGCGGCCTGGTTCGTCCCGAGGATGTGAGCGCGCAGAACCAGGTGCAATCTACGGCCATGACCGATCTTGAACTGGAAGTGACCGGCAAGGGCATCGTGAACGACTCCACTTACCGGCAGAACCCGCTGGTGCGCTTCATCGAGAGGCTGCTGGTGTTCTGACAGCTATCAGCTATCAGCGGGCAGCCGTCAGTTATCAAGTGTCGGGGGTGAGGGAACTCGGCAGTTTTCTCTTGGTTTTACGCAAGATGAATGTAGTTGGAAGATTCGGAAGCTGAAAGCTGAAGGCTGAAAGCTAACAATGGGAATAGGGATGCGCATTGTGAGTCACAGAACGGCGGAAGGCGCGAGGAGCACAAACTTCTGGTGGTGGGTGGCGCTGGCTGTGGCGCTGCTGCTGGCTTCGTTGCTGTTCGGAACGCCAGCCCACTCCGAGGTGGCAGGGCGTCTGGCGCGAATCAAGGATGTAGCGACCATCGAAGGGATCCGGGACAATCAACTGGTGGGCTACGGGCTGGTAGTGGGACTGAGGGGCACAGGGGACAGCTCGCAGACGGTATTCCCTGCGCAAACGCTGATCTCGGCGCTGGAGCGTATGGGCATCACGGTTCCCCAGAGCGGGGCCAACAGCGCCAGCAACATGCAGGTAAAGAACATGGCGGCGGTTTTTGTGGTGGCCACACTGCCACCCTTCAGCCGTCCCGGCTACAAGATGGATATCACGGTTTCCTCGGCCGGGGATGCGAGGTCGCTAGAGGGCGGCATCCTGCTGATGACTCCGCTTTACGGTCCGGACGGGCAGATCTACGCCCAGGCTCAGGGGTCGCTGGTGATAGGCGGGTACATGGCTACAGGCGGAGGCAATACCAAGTTGTCGAACCATCCGACCACAGGAAGGATTCCCGGCGGAGCGCTGGTGGAGCGGGCGGTGCCGTTTGAATTGAAGCAGATGCGCGTGATCAGCGTTGTGCTGAACGATGCCGACTTCCATACCGCGGAACGGATGGCGGCGTCGATTGACAAGATGCTGGGCGCCGGGCGGTCGCGCGTGATCGACAGCCGCCGGGTGGAGGTAACGCCCGCGCCGGATGAGGACATGGCGGCGCTGCTGGACAAGGTGGAGGGCGTCGAGATGGAGGTGTATCCGCGAGCACGGGTGGTGGTCAACGAGCGCACCGGGACGGTGGTGATTGGAGGCACGGTGCGGCTACAGCCGGTTTCGATTCTGCATGGAGGGTTGAGTGTCAATGTGGTCTCCGTGAACGAGGTCTCGCAGCCCAACGCCTTATCCTCGGGAGGAACGACTCAGGTGGTTCAGCAGACCACGGTGCAGGCCGTCGACAAGCCGGTCAACCGCATTGACTTAAAAGAAGGGGCGACAGTGGAGGATTTGGTCCAGGAATTGCAACGGACAGGGGCGGGAGCGCGGGACGTGATCTCGATTCTGCAAGCCATGAAGGAGGCCGGCGCACTGGAGGCCGACTTGGAGGTACTCTGATGCTTTCGATTGCAGCGACCTCGGCGGGTATGGGGGCAATGGCGGGTACGGGGGCAATGGCGGGTATAGGGGCGATAGGGGCAGCTGGGGCTATAGGGGCAACGGGGACTGCCTCCCCGGCAACCACGCCGCAGCCCCGGCTGGTCAGGGCGGCGCAGGAGTTTGAGGCGCAGATGATGCAGGAGTTATTGAAGCCGATGACCACGGGGAACGGCCTCGATGGAGAAGAGAGCGAGACGGCCTCGGGTTCGGGGGGAGCGCTGGGAGCCTATGCCACGGAGGCATTTGCGCGGGGTCTGAGTGAGCATGGAGGATTTGGGATTGCCACCAGCATTGTGCGGCAGCTTACGCCTGCAAGTAACAAGCAGGCGACCGCTCAAGTAACCGGGGAATTGCACGGTAATACCGTTATAAGAACCCACAAATGACTAGAGTGATTAGTAAAGATGCCGATGAATTTGTCAAGGAGTCATGAGTGATGGACATACGCAGCAGTCTTGAAGGTTTGAAATCGCTTTTGGGAACGCCGGAGGCAACCCCGGTCCAGACGCAGCAGCCGAAGAGTGGCGCGACGTCGGGCGGAAGCGCGCTGAGCAGTGACCGGGCGACATTCAGCAACGCGGGGAGCGAGGTCTCTCAGACGGCCGGAGACACGGGTGTCCGCATGGACAAGGTCACCAGCATTCAGGCGGCGCTGGAGGCGGGAACCTATAACGTCTCAGCATCGGCGGTGGCCACGAAGGTTGTGGATTCGATGCTGGGCAATTAAGCCTGGTCCGGATTACGCAATTGAGTTTTGCAAAGAGGGATGGCAGCAAGAGGCGTCCCGGCAGGGACAAAAGGAGCGAATGCTTGCAGGAGATGGGAGAGAGCGGTGGGCATCCCAAGCTGAAGGAGCTGGTGGTTGAGGCTTCGCGGGCGTTGGCGCGGCTGGATGCGGACCGGCTGGAGGAGTTGGCGCTCTCTTGTCAGGCTTTGAATCGCGATCTGGCGCATGATCGGACGCAGCAGGATGGGGATGCCAGCGTGACGCTGGCAATGGAGTGCAAAGAGGCCGAGGGAGATATGGCGGTATTCGCCAGGGTTCTGGAGGCGACGCGGGCCAACCTGAATGTGATGAACCGGCTGCGGGAGTTGCGCGCGGGCCGGTTGGAGTATCTCGAAGGAAACTCGAAATACGTTGGTCCGCAAATGCCTGAATGGCGGCGAACGGAGAGCGGGCATGGGAACAATTAACTCCGCATTCAGCATCATGTCGGGGGCTCTGGACGCAGATCAGCAAGCGCTGAATGTTGTGGCCAACAACGTGGCCAATGCCAACACCCCCGGTTATACAGAGGAGACGCCCACTTGGCAGGAGAATCAGCCGCTCAATATCAACGGAGTCACGATTGGGCAAGGGGTGACGGAGACAGGCTCAACCTCTGAGCGGGATCGCGTGCTGGAGTCGCGGCTGGACCAGCAGCAGCAGCTGGCTTCGGCCTCCGGCTCGCGACTGACGGCGCTGAACACACTTCAGGCCCTGTTCACGCCGGACTCTGGATCGTCCAGCTCAACCGCTGGAGACATCGGCAGCGACATTACCAAATTTTTCGACTCGTTTTCGTCTCTGGAGGCCAATCCTACCGACAATGCATTGCGCCAAAGCGTACTTTCCGCGGCGGGCATGCTGGCCGGGGACGTCTCCAATGCCGCGGCCAGCCTGGATTCACAGAGGTTGGCTCTGGACCAGGAGGCGGCCGGAGTGACCAGCCAGGTGAACTCGCTGACCTCGGCCATCGCCCAACTCAATCAGCAGATTAAGACCATCTCACCCACTGCTGACGCGGGAACGCTCGAGGACCAGCGCCAGCAGGATCTGAGCCAGCTATCGCAGTTGATCGGGATCAACCAGATTACGACCGAGAATAACGGCCTGGCGATCACCACCACCTCCGGCCAGTTGTTGCTCTCCGGGAACACGAGCTACCAGTTGACCACTGGCATGGCGAACGGAGTCACTGACTTCTTTTTGGGCAATCAGGATATTACCTCGCAGTTGGTCACGGGCGGCGGCTCGCTGGGCGGTTATTTGACGGCGCGCGACCAGGATATTCCCGGCGCGCTCAACTCGCTCAATCAACTGTCTTACAGCATCTCCACGGCGGTCAATACGCAGAACAACGCGGGGACGAACCTGGATGGGGTCAGCGGCACGGCGACCAATCCCCTCTACATCTTCAGCCAACCCACGGTGGTGGCGGGCAGCGCGGCCAGCATGAGCGTGGTGATGACCGATCCGAACCAGATTGCCGCGGCCGCCGCGGGAAATGGAACCGGCGACAACTCCAATGCCTCGACCATGGCCGCCATGGCCAATCAGGTGATTGTGAGCGGCCAGACACCGAGCAACTACCACTCGAATTTTGTGGCCAAGTTGGGTTCGACGGTCTCTGGCGTGCAAGCGGAGAATACGGCGCAGAATGCCTCGGTGACCCAGTTGCAGACGCAGAACGACGCGCTCAGCGGCGTGAATCTGAACGACGAGGCCTCGTCGATGACCACGCTGGAGCGCAGTTATCAGGCGGCTTCCCAGGTGTTCGCAATGCTGAACACGATTATGGCTTCGGCGTTGAACCTGGGAGATCAAACGTCGGTTTCCTAAGGCAACCGGGCGCAACGGCGGGCCGCGCCGGGCGATAGAACTGTTCAGGCGAGTGGAGGAATGCGATGCGGGTGGATCCCTTTTACGCGACGAATCTGGTGGGTTCGCTGGATCAGGCTCAGGCGAGCGAGCAGCAGTTGACCTCCGAACTGTCGAGCGGCGTGCGCGTGACCTCCCTGAGCCAGGATCCGGTGGCCTCGGGGGAGAATGTTCTGCTGCTCAACCAGATGCAGCAGGACGACTCCTTCACGCAAAGCGCGAACCTGGTGACGGGCCAGTTGCAGGTAGCCGATTCGGCCCTGGGCAGCGTGGTTTCCCAACTCACGCAAGGCATTTCGCTGGCCACCAGCGCCAATAACGGCACCATGAACCCGAGCGACGTCAAGTCCATCGGGAATCAGATCTCCGGCATTCTGAATGAGGTGACTTCACTGGCCAACACCAGTTATCAGGGCCAGTACATCTTTGCCGGCGGCCAGACTTCCACGGCTCCCTTCGCCGCTTCGACGTCCACAACGCCGGCCACAACCACTTATAACGGCGATGAGAACGTCAATTATCTTCATACGCCCAACGGGCAAAAGATTCAGTTGAATGTGCCGGGCGGCCAGATTTTTCTGGGCGCGGGGTCGAACAGCGTCTTTGGAGCCCTCAACGCACTGATCGCCGACTATTCCAGCGGCACAGTTGATACCGACCAGGCAGTGAAAGATACGCAGGCGTTGGGCTCGGCAATGAACTACGTTTCCCAGCAGCGCGTGACCATCGACAACTCCATGACCCAGGTCACAGCCGCTTCCGACGCGGTGACCAACGTGCAGTCTGAACTGACCACCGCGCAGACCGACCTGATGCAGGCGGACATTCCGACGGTCTCCACGCAGCTTTCCCTGGCCGAGACGCAGCAGACGGCCCTGGAAGATGTGATCGCGCAACTGAATTCGTCCTCGAATGACCTGTTCAGCAAGCTGCCGGCGTAGACAGTGGACAGTGGACAGTGGTCAGTGGTCAGTGGTCAGTGGTCAGTGGTCAGTGGTCAGATGAATTGTCTGCGCTGTTTTCGGTATGTCAAGCATTTGTTAGAAGATGAATCTGTTCGCGCCACCAGTAGGACCTGATCACTAATCACTGAAAACTGACCACTGTGGTCACACCGTCTATACTCAAGGCGAAGGACCTTCATATGCTCGCTATGCTACGTTTTCTCTGGAATGCAACGCGCGGCCACCGGCTGGCTCCGTGGCGCAGCGATTATCTGCGCTGGCGGGTAGAGACCTACAGCGGCAAGCGAGCGGAAACGCTGTCGACCACAGATATACTGGGCTTCTTCTGGACTTCGCGCTGGGAGTTTTTGAGCTATCTCGCCTGGATTGGCCGCCTGGACCACGAAGTGCGGAAAAGCAGCTAACAGCTTTCAGCTAACAGCGAACAGCCAGCAACTGTGAGTTGATCGCTGTTCGCTGTAAACTGTACGCGGCATGAGATTCGGATATTTTCGCCACTATAGCTTCGTGTTGACGGCATGGCTCCTGCTCGCCGCAACCGCCGGCGCGCAGCAGATGCCTCCAGCTGAACCCCCTCTACCTATGCCCAAAGCCCACGCCGAGATTCCCACCCTGCGCGTGACGGCCAACGAGGTGCTGGTGCCCACTCTGGTGGAAAAGCCGGGCGGGGGCGTGGTCTACGGCCTCAAGCCGCAGGATTTTATCCTGGAAGACAACGGCGTGCCGCAGAAGATTCGTGTGCAGGAGGAGATGGACACAGCTCCAGTGGCGCTGGTGGTGGCGGTCGAGCTGGGCGGCGTGAGCGTGCTCGAATTCGACAAGCTGGCCAAGCTGGGCCCGCTGCTGGATCTGTTTCTAGCCGACGGCAAGGGCCAGGCGGCGCTTGTGGGCTTCGACTCCGAGCCGCATCTCATCCGCGACTTCACGCACTCCAGCGATGTGGTGAACGCAGCCCTCAGGCGGCTTAGACCGGGCGACGGCGGCGACGCGATTCTCGATACGGTCAGCTACGCCGTCGATCTGCTGCAAACTCAACCCAAGGAGTACCGCCGCGTGCTGCTGCTGATCAGCGAGGAACGTGACCACGGCAGCAAGCACACCAAGACGGAGCAATTGATCGAGAAGATTGGCCAGTCCGACGTGCTGGTGCTGAGCGTGTCGTTCACGCCGGCGCGCGCCGAGCTGAGCCACGACATCAAAGACTCGGGCGACAACCGGGCCATGAACATGATCACGCCGCTGTTCATGCTGGTGCAGGCCTTCAGGAAGAATGTGACCAAAGAGATTGCCCACATGAGCGGGGGCGAGTACAACACCTTTACCGGCGAAAAGGGCTTTGAGAAGCGTGTCGTCGAGTCGGCCAAGCGCGCCCGCAACCGCTACCTGATTACCTTCAGCCCGACGGACCCGACGCCGGGGCTGCATACGATCAAGGTGCGGCTGGCTGAGAATTATGGCGTGCGAATTGTAGCGCGGGCGGATTACTGGAGGGAAGCAGAACAGTAGTTGGCGGCGCAGGTGACTGAGGCTACTGTGATCCTGAGCGCTTCGACAACCGTCAGTTCCGATTTGGCGTTTGCTGAGGGGGCCGGGTATGTTTTTTGGTTACTTTGAGATGCGAATGGCGCTAACCCACTGATTCGTGGTAATCTCACAATAGACACCTGAGAGTGGACTGAGAAGACAAGAGGAGCAACAAACGCCGTGCTGGCGACCGCAAAGAAAACAACCCTGATTGAAAACTTCCGCACCCACGATAAGGACACCGGTTCGCCGGAGGTTCAGATCGCGATTCTGAGTGCGCGCATCAGCGAGCTGACCGAACACTTTAAGACGCACATTAAGGACCACGCTTCCCGGCGCGGTCTTTTGCAATTGGTCAGCAAGCGCCGCCGCCTTCTGGACTACCTGAAGACGCACGATACCGATCGCTACCGCGATGTCATCGGCAAACTCGGTATCCGCAAGTAGCCAGATAGCCGGCCCAGAAAGCCAACATTGACCCGGAAGCGCCCAGACCGAAGATTGGTCAAGGCCCACGTTCTCAACAGGACCTGGGGCCAAGGTGTACCTGGCGAACGCGAGCCGCTGCCAGGGACGGCACGGAGCTATGTGCCGAGTCATTTTCACCGTTGCAGGAATGCAGGCATCGTGGTATCCCACCCTAGCCGCAAAAACAAAAACGCGGCGAGGGTGGGGCACCCGCTGAGCGCGAACATGAAACTTCTCTCCGGCGCATTCCCAACACAAGATTCCCAAGTGAACACACAATGAAACGAGGACTCGTAGTATGTCTAAGCACGAAGTAGCCGTCGAGCTTGCCGGTGGCAAGCGGCTGGTTTTTGAAACGGGGCGCATGGCCAAGCAGGCCTCTGGCGCCGCACTGGTGAGCACGGGTGAAACCGTCGTTCTGGCCACCGCCGTAGCCTCTCCCGAAGCCCGGGAAGGCATCGACTTTTTCCCCCTTACAGTGGATTACCGCGAATACACTTACGCCGGCGGACGCATTCCCGGCGGCTTCATCAAGCGTGAAGGCCGGCCCAGCGAAAAAGAAGTGCTGACCTGCCGCCAGATTGACCGTCCCCTGCGCCCGCTCTTTCCCGAGGGCTTCCGCAACGAGACGCAGCTGATTGCCCTGGTTTTTTCCGCCGACAAGGAGAACGATCCCGACGTGGTGGGCATCAACGCCGCCGCCTGCGCGCTGGCGCTCAGTGACATTCCCTTCAGCGCCACGGTGGGCGCGGTGCGCGTGGGCCGCGTGGAAGGCCAGTTCGTCATCAACCCCACCTATGCCGAGCGCGCCGCCACCACGGTCAATATTATGGTCGTCGGCCACAAGGACGGCATCGTGATGATCGAGTCGGGCGCCAAGGAAGAGTCTGAAGAGACCATCCTGGCGGCCATTGAGTTTGGCCACGCGGAGATCAAGAAGATCGTCGCGGCCATCGAGGAGCTGGTGGCCCTGGCCGGCAAGCCCAAGAGGGCGTTTACCGCGCCGGAGTTTGACGAGGCTTATTACACCGAGCTCAAGGCCAAGATCGAAGACCGTCTCAAGGACGCGCTGGACACCAAGACGCACCCCAAGCTGGAAAGCCAGACATTGATTAAGGCGATCAAGGACGAGTTGGCCGCCGAGCTGCCCGCTGACGACGCCGTCGCCAAGAAGAAGCTGGCCCACTACTACGAAAAGCTGCGTGAGCATATCTTCCGCGAGCAGGTGACAAAAGAAAGGATCCGGCCCGACCGGCGGCTCTTTGACGAGATTCGCCAGATTACCATCGAGACCAGCGTGCTGCCCCGCGTACATGGCTCGGCGCTGTTTACGCGCGGCGAGACGCAGGCTTTGGTCACGGCCACGCTGGGCACTACCGATGACGGACAGCGGCTGGAGAGCTATGAAGGCGAGAAGAAGAAGCCCTTCATGCTGCACTACAACTTCCCGCCCTTCTGCGTGGGCGAAACGGGCCGCATGACGGGCACGGGCCGTCGCGAGATCGGCCACGGAGCGCTGGCGGAGCGCGCCATCACGGCGGTTCTGCCCAGCCCGGAAGAGTCGCCTTACACCATCCGCATTGTCAGTGACATTCTGGAGTCCAACGGTTCTTCGTCGATGGCCACGGTTTGCGGCGCGAGCCTGGCGCTGTTTGATGCCGGGATTGCGCTCAAGGGCGCGGTGGCGGGAGTGGCCATGGGCCTGGTGAAGGAGGGCGACGACTTCGCCATTCTGACCGACATCGCCGGCGCTGAAGACCACTACGGCGATATGGACTTCAAGGTGGCCGGCACGCGCAAAGGCATTACCGCGCTACAGATGGACATCAAGATCGGCGGCCTGACGCACGAGATTCTCACTCAGGCGATGGAACAGGCGCGCAAGGGCCGGCTCTTCCTGCTGGACAAGATGGACGCCGCGCTGGACGGGCCGCGCACCGAGCGCTCGCAGTATGCGCCGCGCATCGAGACGGTGATGATTCCCACCGACAAGATTCGCGATCTGATCGGCAAGGGCGGCGCAACCATCCGCGGCATTATCGAGCAGACCGGCGCAAAGATCGATGTGGACGACACCGGCAAAGTCAGCGTCGCCTCCTGCGACGCCGAGGGCCTGAAGAAGGCGCTGGAGATTATAGGCAATCTCACCGCCGTGCCGGAGATCGGCAAGGTTTATCTGGGCAAGGTAGTGCGGCTGGCGGAGTTTGGCGCGTTTGTCGAGCTCTTCCCCGGCACCGACGGCTTGCTGCACATCTCCGAAATCGCCGAGCATCGCGTGAAGGAAGTGAAGGACGAGCTGCGCGAGGGCGATCAGGTGATGGTCAAGGTTCTGGCCATCGAAGGCAATCGCATCAAGCTCAGCCGCAAGGCTCTCATCAAGGAGCAGAAGGCCAAGCTTGGCCTGACGGCTCCGGCAGCGACAGATGAGGTGGAGCTCTCCGCATCTGAATCCCGGGTCGCGCCCGCAGCGCCGCCCCGGCAAAACAAGCCGCTCAATGAGTTCGACGAGCGTCAGCCTACGTCGAACAAGAGCACCATCCTGATCGAAGGCGGAGATGACTTTGACGAGGCGGGCGGCGAGGAGTTCGACGAGGAGAGCGAGCCGAACTTCAATCGCATCGATGGCGCTCCTGCTCCAGTCGCCGGACAGCCGGCAGGCGCGGGCCGTCCGAAGCCCGACAACAAATCCCGCCGCCGCCGCCGCCGTCCCGGTGGTGGTGGACGCGGTTAGTTTTAAGAAGTGAATGAGTGAAGTAGTGAATGAGTGAAAGGCCCGGAGCGTATCCGGGCCTTTCTGTTTCAGGCCTCAGGAAGCGAAGCAGACACCAGATACGTTCGTGAAACCAGCGCAAGGAGGTTTCTGGTTCAACCGCTGGAGGAATCTGCGCAGGGCTCAAACGCCGTGGATCGCGATTCCGTCTGAGGCGGTTCGATGCTTGTTTTCGTACATCCGCAGGTCGGCTGCAATGCAGAGAGCCTCCATATCGGCGGCGTCGTCAGGGAAGATTGCGATGCCCACGCTGGCGCCGATTCGCACAGTATGATCGCCCAGTTGGAGGGGTTCTTTGATCAATTGGATGAACGAATAGCCAACGCGTTCGGCATCCGCGCGACAGGTAGGCTCCTCCAGAATCACGGAAAACTCGTCTCCCCCGGTTCGAGCAACAGTATCGGAACGACGGACCCGTCCGGAGCAGATTGATGCAACACACTGCAGCAGAAGGTCGCCGACGTGATGTCCCATGGTGTCATTCACCTGCTTAAAGCGGTCCAAATCGACCAATAGCAAAGCCGTCTGCGCTCCTGTGCGGCGGGCGCGCTCCAAGGCATTGGTCAGCCGGTCCTGGAAAAGCCGGCGATTGGGCAGGCCGGTCAGCTCGTCATGCAGCGCCAAGTACTTATTGTGTTCGATCTGGTCTTCCAGCAGCATAAGAATCATGCCTAATGCCACTAGAAATTTTGGAAGGTTCCACACCTCGCTGTCGAGCCGCGCATTCGTCGTGTATGAGTGCATCACTGGCATAACCACGTAGGTTGATGCCCAACTGAAGAATCCGGCGATGATGAGGAATGCCCCGGAGGTGGGGCGGCGATAGGCAATGAGCATAAGGATGCAGCAGCCCATATAGACTGTGAACATCACCGCATTCAAGGCGATCTCGTGGCCATTTCCGGACCGATCCTGAAAGTTCAGCAGAAAGATGGAGAGCGATGCGTAAAGAAAGACAAGAATCCAGCGGAGTGGGTGGTTGATCCTGCGGATCGACGCCAGCGTGACGGCCAGCGGGCTGATGCCCAGCACGACCGCCGCCAGTTTCAAAGTCCAGTGTCCAGCCGGAGCGAGCGTCAGAGCGATGATGTAGAGCGTGTTGGCCGCAGTAAGCGATGCGAGCATCCAGCGGCAGGAGCGATCCTCGCGGTAGGGAATCACGGCGTACATAAATATCACGCCAGCCCAAGTCAGGGAAGACCAAAGGACGATATTGTCCAACTTGCCCCAAATGCCCGGAGCGAAGATGAACACGCGGGTGGCGCTATGGAGCAGGACCATCAGCCAGCCCGTAAACCAAGGCCCGGATGAAGGAGTCCGGCTGTTGCGCGCAATAGAGACGAACGCACAGATTAAGAATGTGCCCGCAACCAGATTTGGAATCCCACCCCAGTTCAAAGACAGCTCACCTCATTTTGGAGTACTTACCGTATCATGAGCGATTCGGAATCAAGGAGCCAAACTCTTTTGTAACTACAGCGAATCTTTTTTGTATGCACTTTTGTAACATTCGGGCACGCTATATCAATGTGATTGCGTTTAACGAGCACTGGGCCGTGAGTTGGCGTCAACCATCTTCACCAGGGCCAGCGTTTATGGCACGCATTGAACGATGCTAAGTAGTTTCTGTCGCAGTATTCTTGGGGGCGAAGACGTTGCCCATGCGGTGAATCTCGGCGCCCACGCCGGCGAGCTTCTCCTCGATGCGCTCATAGCCGCGGTCGATGTGATAAACGCGGTCGAGGATAGACTCGCCGTCGGCGACCAATGCAGCCAGCACCAGCGAGGCCGAGGCACGCAGGTCAGAGCACATGACGGCCGCGGCGGATAGCTTCGCCGGTCCGCGCACCGTTGCCGTGCGGCCTTCGACTTTGATGTTGGCGCCCATCCGCGCCAGTTCCTGCACGTGCATGAAGCGGTTCTCGAAGATGTTCTCCTGGACCGCGCTGACGCCCTCGGCCTGGGTGGCCAGCGCCATGTATTGCGCCTGCATATCGGTGGGAAAGCCGGGATATTCTTCCGTCGAGATGTCGGCGGCGCACAGCTTGCCGCAGGAGCGCACGCGCACCGTCGCCGGGTCGAGAATCTCCACGCACGCGCCGGCTTCCTGAAGTTTGTTGATGACCGCGCTCAGGTGCGCGGGATTGCAATCGGTCACTGTGAGATCGCCGCCGGTGATGACGCCGGCCACCAGGAATGTTCCCGCCTCGATGCGGTCGGGGTTGATGCGGTAGCGCGCGCCATGGAGGTGGCTGACGCCCTGCACGCGAATGGTGGATGTGCCCGCGCCTTCGATCTCTGCGCCCATGGCGGTGAGCAGCGCGGCCAGGTCGGCAACCTCGGGCTCGCGCGCGCAATTCTCCATCAGGGTTTCGCCCTCTGCCAGCACCGCGGCCATCAATAAATCTTCCGTCCCGGTGACGGTGATCTTGTCAAAGAGCAGGTGAGCGCCGTGCAAACGCTCCGCACGCGCATCCAGATAGCCGTGTTCTTGGGTGATTTGGACGCCCATCTTTTCCAGGCCCTTGATGTGCAGATCGATGGGCCTGCCGCCGATGGCGCATCCGCCCGGCATGGCCACACGCGACCTTCCAGAGCGGGCAATGAGCGGACCAAGCACCAGGGAGCTGGCGCGCATGGTCTTCACGATTTCATACTTGGCTACGGGGTGGGAGAGCGTGCGGCAACTGATGGTGGTGGAGTTCGGCGCATCGCCTGGCCGGACTTCCGCGCCCATCGACGAGAGCAGCCGCCGCTGGGTGGCGATGTCCCACACCTGGGGAATGTTTTCGAGAGTAATCACGTCCTCGGTGAGAATCGCCGCCGCCATGCATGGCAACGCCGAGTTTTTGGCCCCCGAGACGCGGATCGTGCCTACAAGCGGATTGCCGCCGCGAATGACAAATTTATCCATGAATATAGAGATGCCTCTGGTGTTCTAGTGTAAATTGAGGGGCTGGATGGGGCAGGGAAGGGGCGAGGAGCGCATGGTGAAATAGTAGACAAATCTGCGTTACATTCTCAGTTACAGCTCCAGCACATTGTCTTCAATGGCCAGGCGGACGTTGCCATCGGACTTGGCGAGGCGGCGAACAGCTTCGGGCTTATCGACTTTGGCCTTGAGCATGACCAGGGCCACGGGGACGCTGCGGCCGGCGCACTTGATGGTTTCGACGGCGGTGGCGCGGTCGATCTTGCAGGCGCACATGAGAATGCGGATGCCGCGCTCGACGAGCTTGGAATTCTGCATGTGCACGTTGACCATCAGATTTTCGTAGACGTAGCCCAGGCGGGTCATGGCGCCGGTGGTGATCATGTTGAGGATCATCTTCTGGGCGCTGCCGGCCTTCATGCGCGTGGAGCCGGAGATGACTTCGGGACCCACGTCGGCAATAATGACGGTTTCCGCGGCGGCGACCAGTGGAGTTCCCTGGTTGCAGGTGACGGCGGCGGTGTGGGCTCCGCGGGCGCGGGCGTAGGCCACGGCGGCCACCACGTAAGGTGTGCGGCCGGAAGCGGAGACGCCGATGACAATATCCTTGCGTGTGGGGCGGCGGCGGGCGATGTCCCGCTGGCCAAGCTCTTCAGAATCTTCGTTGACTTCGACGGACGAGGCCAGCGCCTTGGGTCCGCCGGCCATGATGTACTGCACCTGTCCGGGGGCCGTCGAATAGGAGGGCGGGCATTCGGCTGCATCCAGCGCCGCAATCCGGCCGCTGGAGCCGGCGCCGACATAGATCAGCCGGCCGCCGTCGCGCAGGCCGCGGACCACCTGGTCGATAACCAGCGCGATCTCCGGAATTGCCTTTTTGACCGCTGCCGCTACTTTGGCATCCTCGTGATTGATAATGCGGGCGATATCGAGCGCGGACTTGGTGTCAAAGCCATGAGAAGCTTCGTTCTGGCACTCGGTGGTCAGTTCCTGAAGCTGGGAGGTCTGGTCTTTCTGCCTATCTTCTTTATGATCGGCCGCCGTTACCTGGGTCGTCGAGTTGATAAGCATCGCGTCTGTCCCCAGTTTTTAATTGTATCTGGAAACTGGTCAACTCGGATAATAAAACACCCAAATCAGGCCATTTTTCGGTTACTCCGCGTCCGAAGTGACCTTAAAATGACCAATTCAGCGCGGAAGCCGCGGGTGCGAAATACCCTGTTGGTGATGCCGGCAGCCATTCATACGGCACCTAGCACCAGCGCCTTGCTGACGAGATATTTGAATTGGCCAGGAATCGACCGACGCTCGACGGTCCGTCCAGCTCCGTTTGACACTGGAACTTTGACAGTGTTTTGATGGTGCCAGCGGAACGGTATCATACCCGCTTCCCTCAATCACGGAGATACGGAATGCGAGTCAGTGCGCCACTGTGCGCGGCCGTTGTTATTTCGGGGGTTTTTCTCTGCGCATGCGGCGGACCGGTCGTCAGCAGCAGCCTTCTCGGCCCTGCCGGATTGCCACTTTCGGCGAAGCCGACCCTTACTACAGTAGCGGCGCAGAACGGCGCTGTGGTGGTGAGCCTGACATCGACAACATCCGGCACTACCATCTACTACACCGTGGACGGGTCAACGCCCACCACCTCCTCGCAGATCTACCAGGCGCCGTTTCTGGTGGCTTCGAATCTGACGGTCAAGGCCGTCGCTATATCTCCGGGTGACGCAGCCAGCAACGTCGTCAGCCGGAGCTTCACGCCCAACATTCCCTCGGGAACGCTGGTCTGGTCCGATGAGTTCACTAACTCCACCGGCGCCAACGCGCAGCCCAATCCGCTGGTCTGGACCTACGACACCGGCAACAGCGGCTTTGGCAACAACGAGCTGGAGAACTACTGCGCCTGGGGCTCGAACACATCTCCGTGCACAACGGCGAATCCTAATGTTTATATAGGCAGCGACGGCTACCTGCACATCGTTGCGCGGCAGCCTTCGGCGGGGGTTTACACGTCGGCGCGATTGAAGACCCAGGGGCTGTTCAGTTTTCAGTACGGACGGATTGAGGTGCGCGCGCAGGCGCCGGAGGCGCTGGGCTTCTGGCCGGCGGCCTGGCTGATGGGCAACAATATCGCCACCGTCAACTGGCCAGCCTGCGGCGAGATGGATGTGCTGGAGCGGGTCAACGCGGCAGCCACGCCGGACTGGAACGAAGGCTCGATTCACGGAACCGGCTTTACCGGCGGCAATCTGGGCACGGTATTCAACTTTCCATCCGGCCAGACGGCGGCAGGCTGGCACACCTACGGCATGATCTGGAGTCCGGGCAGCGTGGCCTATTATGTTGACGACCCCACCCATCCCTACGTCACCTATACACCGGCGAGTCTTAACGGGCTTTCAGGCGCGGTTTGGCCCTTTGACGCAGGCCAGAGCAACTTCATCCTTCTTAATTTGGCTGTGGGCGGCAGTTGGCCCGGAAGTCCCAACGCCAGCACCCCCTTTCCTTCCGAAATGGTGGTGGACTACGTACGGGTGTACACGAACTAGGGGAAGACTCGGGCGCGGGGTCAGCCCATCCCGGTCCGTTGCGTTTCAAATCCCGAAATGACCTTTGGAACCCCACACGTCACTATTCGCTGCAAACTTGTTTGCGTATAATTTCATCTTTGTGGTATAAATGGATTATTCCAGTTTGCCCCCAAAGGCAAACCTGGATTTCATGCAGAGTGGCTGAGGGACGAGCCCTGTGACGCCACGACAACCTGCCTGGGCAAACCAGGAGTATGGTGTCAACTCTCGCCCGTATTGGGGAACATGAGATTCGGGGGTCGCTTCAGCACTCTTGATTGAGGCGTCTCGCAAGGTACTTCGAGTCATATCACGTTCGCTCATTTGAGCCGGTCACGCGCTCGTATATTTTAGCCGCTCGCGCAACATGCGAGGGATGAATGTCGACTGCTTATGAATTGCGCTGCCGTGAATGCGGTAAATCCTACGGGCTTCAGCCGCTTTCCATCTGTGACGAGTGTTTTTCTCCGCTCGAGGTGGTCCATGACCTGAAGTACGCCCGCACCCGCTTTACACGAGAGGCCATCCAACAGGGACCACTGAATATGTGGCGCTATCGGACATTGCTGCCCGTGGCCGACAGCTATCAGCCGCAGACGCCGGTAGGGTTGACGCCGTTGATGCAGGCTCCCCGGCTGGGCGCGCGCATCGGCGCTCGCAATCTTTTCATCAAGAACGACGCCGTCTGCCAGCTCACGCTCAGCTTCAAGGATCGCGTGGTGGCCGTGGCGCTGGCCAATGCGCAGGCCTTCGGCTTCGACACGGTGGGCTGCTCGTCCACCGGCAACCTGGCCAATGCCGTGGCCGCGCAGGCATCGCGGCTGGGCCTGAAGAGCTTCATCCTGATTCCCGACGATCTGGAGCCGGCCAAGATTATCAACACCCAGGTTTATGGCGCCACGCTGGTGCGTGTGAAGGGCAATTACGACCACGTCAACCGCCTCTCGTCGCAGATTGCCGACCGCTACAACTGGGGCTTTGTGAACGTGAACCTGCGCCCCTTTTACGCCGAAGGCTCGAAGACGGTGGGCTTTGAGATTGCCGAGCAACTGGGCTGGCGGCTGCCGGACAACATTGTTTGCCCCATGGCCGGCGGATCGCTGATTACCAAGATTCACAAGGCTTTCGATGAACTGGTCGCGCTCGGCCTGGTCGAGGACAAACCGGTCCGCTTCTTCGGTGCGCAGGCTACCGGCTGCTCGCCCATCGTCCAGACGGTCAAGAGCGGAACAGAGGTGATTGAGCCGCAGCGGCCCAACACCATCGCGCGGTCGCTGGCCATCGGCAACCCGGCAGACGGCCTGTATGCGACGCGCGCCATTCGCTCCACGGGCGGCTGGGCAGAGGATGTGTCGGACGTGGAGATTATTTCAGCCATGCAGGAACTGGCGGAGACCGAGGGCGTCTTTGCCGAGACGGCGGGCGGCGTGACCACCGCGGTAGCCGCGCGGCTTTATGCCCATGGGCGCATCCAGGCGGATGAGCAGACCGTTATCTGCATTACCGGCAACGGCCTGAAGACTACCGATTGCCTGAACGGAGCTTACGAGCAGAGCCAGGCTATTCGTCCCCGTCTCAGCGACTTTGAAGAGTATGTGGAAGAACACAACCAGTACAGCCCAGCACGGAGCCAGGACCTGGTCCTGGCGGGAGAAACCAATGGCCGTTAGAGTTCTGTTGCCCAATGCCTTTCAGAAGCACACCAACAACGCACGCGAAATAACCAGCAGCGCGGCCAATCTGCCGGAGTTGATCACCGAGATCGAGGACCGTTTTCCGGCTCTGCGCAAGCACCTGCGCGGCGAGGACGGACAGATCCGCCGGTTTATCAATTTTTATGTCAACGAGGAGGACATCCGCTTCCTGGGCAACGAGAACTACCGCTTTCAGGAGGGCGACGAGGTGCTGGTGATTCCGTCCATCGCCGGCGGGTGAAGCTGAGCCTCCGCAATCTGAATTACTAACGGTTACCAAAGGTTCTCCCGGCGGTGATGCTTTTGTGTCACTGCCGGGTTACAGACAGTACAGAATATTTGCGCTGGATTTGCGTGAAATTAATCCTTCCATTACAATTCAAGGCGGATACTGCTCCTGTGATTACGCAAGTTGTGCAGAAGGTTCCGCAGAAGTTAGCTGTTGGTTCCACCCCTCCGGTGGGAGCTGGTTTTATCACCCCTGTACTATCCCCTCCCCCAGTTCAGGTTAAACCGCATATTCATGCCGAGGTTGGCCGTTACCGGGTGCGGCTGGCCGAGAGCGTCGAAGATCGCGATGCCGCCTGCCGGCTTCGCTTCAAGGTCTTCAACATCGAACTGAACGAGGGGCTGACCAGCTCTTACCAAACCGGGTTGGATACTGACCAGTACGACCTCTTTTGCGAGCACCTGCTGGTGGAAGACAAACTCGAGAGCAATCCGGCGCGTCGCGTCGTGGGCACTTACCGTATGCAGTCCGGCGCTACCGCCGCGCGCAATCTGGGATATTACTCCGAGCTGGAGTTTGATTTTTCGCCCTATGAAGCATTGCGAGCGGACATTCTGGAACTGGGCCGGGCTTCCATCGATCGCGAGCATCGAACGCCAGAAGTACTGACCTTGTTGTGGAGAGGTATCGCCCAGTATGCTAACGACATGGGATTGCGTTACCTGGTCGGCTGCTCATCGTTGACTTCGAAAGATCCGGTTGAGGGCTGGCAGGTATATCGCCAGCTTGAGCGCTACCGGGTTTCGCCGGAGTTCGCGACCGTGCCGACAGCCGCATACGCCTGTCCCAGCGAGCAAGAGGGCGCACAAGCACAGCCGTCGCCCTGCCAGCAAGACCCATCGATGGAGACCGCTGCCCCCATTCAGGCGCGAGTCCCCAAACTGCTGAAAACCTACATGGCCCTTGGCGCGCGCATCTGCGGACCGCCTGCCTGGGACCGTGAGTTCGGCACCATCGATTTCCTTACGCTGCTCGATCTGAAATTGCTCTTGCCATCGGCGCGCAACCGCTTCCTGGCTCCCTTGACTACATGATTTTTCGCACCATCCGGCGCGCTGTGGCGCTGGTATTGGCTTTGGCCTTCTGCATCTTCCGTTATTGGCTGATTCGTCTGCGCGGCCCACTGCCCATGAAGCGCCGCGCGCTGTGGGCGCAGTATACCGCCAAAGCCATCATGGCCGGCGTTGGCATTGGCTATCATATTGAAGGCACGCCACCTACGAGCGGTCTGGTGGTCTCAAACCACCTCAGCTACCTCGATGTTTTGATTCTCTCAGCGGCCATGCCATGCTTCTTTGTGGCCAAGATAGAGATCGGCGGCTGGCCCATCTTCGGCTGGGCGGCGCATGTGAGCGGAACCATCTTCCTGGACCGCACCAGCAAAGATAGCGCCATGAGCGTGGCCGATCAGATGGTCGAGCGGCTCACGCAACCCATTCCGATTCTGCTATTTCCGGAGGGTACCAGCACCGACGGCAGCCAATTATTGCCCTTCCACCCGCGGCTGATTGACCCGGCCACCTCGACGGGCACGCAGATTACAACGGCTGCCATCCGCTACGTTGTGGAGGACGGCACTCCGGAGAAGGAGCTGTGTTGGTATGGCGATGAGACGTTCGGGGCTCATCTGCTGAAGGTTTTGGGAGTTGCGGGTTTCTCCGCCGAGGTGCGCTTCGGCCTGCCACACGTCTACACCGACCGCCGCGTGGCCGCCGATGCGACGCAGGCCGAGATTGCGGCGATGCGCGAGCAGATGACGAGAGGCAGGGACTAAGGGAGTAGGGAATAGGGAACAGGGAACAGGGAACAGCGAACAAAGAACAAAAATCAGGCGCGAAAGCGCGTAATAAGAGGAAGCATCTAAGCGAACTCTTTTTTGCGAAAAATTGGGTTATTTGGGAAGCGGGAAACAGTTCTCAGTTGTCAACACTCGGGTACCGGCAGAAGGGATCTGACCCCTTCGACAGGCTAAGGGGCAGGCTGTCCGAGCGGGCGGCCTTCGGCGCGGAGAACGAAGGGTCTCGGTTTCCCAGCCTTCGCCCAGCCACCCCACGGTCGAAGAACTGTCCCTTCACCCCAGCGAGCAAAGATCGCGTGCCTAAAAAGAAACAAGCGTGGACCGGGAGGTCCACGCTACAGCCGGCCAGGAGGCCGGCGCTTCGGTTTCATGTCTCGCGAGTCGACTGTACCGGTGGACGACTCACACCAACGAGCAAAAATCGCTCATTACCACCCCAAGAATCAGAGTTCGCTTCCTGGGGGCCCCGGTCGTTGGGGACCTCGAGTCGCCGGGGACCTCGAGTCCGTGGGGACCCCGGCAAAGCGAAGGATAGGTCACCCAGGGCTTATTGACCGGACCTGGGTCGTCCGCTTGCTCATCGCGATAGGGCCGCGATGAACGAGGCACAGCTTCTCAAGGTGATTCTTCTAAATTGATGAGCGGGCTACCTGCCCGCAAAAACTCTTAAAAATGTTGAATCGTGTTTTCAAGGCTTCTCATCTGTAGTCACAGAAGAACGAGGAAGTCGGCAAATCCCCCTTTCAACAACCCAGTCGACACTTTCGTTCTCGCAATCTGGGGTCAAACACAAACGTACGAACATTGCGCCGTGAAACTGTGTGTCTATTCGTTATGCGAGTGGATGCATGGGAATTCATGTGCGCCTTAAGAGGAGTTAAATGGGGACCCGGCTTTCTAAGTTGGGATGCGACCCTGCTATCTCAATCTTCATCAACGACCCTTGGAGCAAGCTGATTGTGAAGATGATTCTGCTACCTCGGATTTGTCCTTCAGGAACCAGAGGATGAGTATGCGAAGCTGCCGGCCAGCCCCCGGCGCCATTTCGAAAGGAGTCTATCGCATGATGTCAAGCAGCGTCCCTACAAGAAAGCCGTCCGCGCTTTTCGCGGTCGCACTCTACGTAGTCTCAATTGTGGGCGGCGCGCTGGCAGCGTGCGCCCAAAACCTGGACTCAACGGATCGACTGCAGCCGTTCATTCCGGCCCGGGATATCACCGAGAGGATCTATGTTCCCGGACTGGTGGGCTGGTGGCCTTTCGACGAAACTGAAGGTCTTGTCGCGCCGGACGCCGCGGGAACGAATGAAGGCCGCCTGGTCGGCTTCAATACGCCGCGGTGGCCACGGGGTGAGCTTGGCCGTGCCCTGGAATTCAACGGGGACAGCGCGAACAAGGTGGTCATCGCGAATGCACCGGCCCTCAATCCAGCCTCGCAGATTTCGCTCAGTGCCTGGATTTACTCAAATACGGAGGAAAGAAGGCACCCGGAGACTATCATCAGCAAGGGCGCCGGCTCGGACACACAGTATTCGCTGGCCATCGAGCGCGGGGGGAGGATCCGTTTTACGCTGGGCGAGTCCAGCCTGAGCAGCGAAAAGAGAATCGTCCCGCACACCTGGACGCATGTGTTGGCGAGCTTCGACGGAGAAACCATGCGACTCTACCTGGATGGGCAAGTCGATCGGAAATCGCTCGAACGGCGGGGTCCCATCGCCGTAACGGACAGCGAGGTTCTTATCGGGTCGGCATCGAATGCGACAGAGTTGGCCTCCGTAGAGTTACCTCCGGCCACCTTCAACGGCCTCCTCGACGATGTGCGCATTTACTCGGTGGGGCTGAACTTTGCCTCGGTGGCGAGCCTCTATAACGAAGGCATTCACAATTCAAACGCCGCATTTGAGAAACATTTGTACTACTTGAATTACGGCGACACGTACATCGTGGACATCCCATCGGCCGCCAACATACCGCCCTACTTGCCCAGCTGGTGGCAGGGCTGGGTGCAGTCCCTCCAGGCCAGCTCTTTTCCTCCCGGAGCCTCCTGGGCAACGGCATGCAATGCGCCGATCGACCAGTCGGGCAAAACCCTGGAGTGCTTTCTCAACAAAAATCCGAATGTCGCCAGCGCCATTCTCTGGCGAGCGATCGGCAGCAAACCACAAACGGAGGTTGACCAACCCTGGGCAAAGTGGAACGCCCAACAGAAGCAGGACCTTGCGGAAGCCTTCTACTATGCGTTTGAGTGGATGAATGGCGGGCTGCAGACCTTCGGTGGATACAACCTGGTGGATCCTCCGGTCAACCAGTTCACGCAGCCCGATGCCGCGCCGGCAGTCACTGAATTCACTCCGGACGCCGCATGGCACCTCTATGTGAACACCATCGCGCAGAGCCTGGCCGTGGAGATTGGCCAATTCGTGCCGTGGTCCATCACCGGGTACTCGACAGCCGAGTTGCAGTCGTTATTCGATTCCAACAACGTCGTCTCGCTGCAACTGAGCAGCAGCAACACCCTCGATCAGAGCATACCGATGGTCTGGGGTTATGTGCCCGCTGGATACACGATGGACGCGCCTCCAACCATCACTTTCCAGTTCCTCGTCAATCAGAATATGATTCAGGGAAACCAAAAGGCGACGATACAGTCGTTGATCGACTGGTCTCGTTACAACCTTCTTCACATTGAGAACTGGACCGACATAAGCGCGTTGGCATTCGAGGGCTGGTGGAATTACCGGGGCAGTTCGCCAGCGTCGGCCGTGCTGAGCGGAACCCTGGGGCCCTACCGGCCGATACCGCCGTATCCGCCGGCGCTGCCCCACAACTGGGTGTTTGGTTGCCACGGAGTGGTTACGCTCTATCGCGGCATGCTGCAGACAGTAAACATTCCCACCGACTACGTAGTCGAGTTCGGCCACGGAATGCCCATCTGGTGGACAGTCAGCGAGAGTCTGAGCCACGGCGACGACGTCGAAACGTGGATTCTAATCAAGAATGGCGCCGAGACGAATATGCCGAACACCTGGGAGAAATGGCCCAAGTATGCCCCCGCCAGCGATTATCCCATCTCCCTCACCGACTTCAACGACTGGTTTACAGGGCCGAATTCAAACTCGTTGAACGTGGGCCGGCAAGGCTACGAAGTGTGGACCATCAAATACCCGGACGACGACGTGCTGTCCGAGTATTGCTACGACAAGGCACACGGCCTCAGCCCCGCGAACGGCACGGTTCTCGCCAATTTGCAGGGATCCCTGTTGCTTGAGCTTTTCCCGCTACAGACGCTCGAATCGATGGGATTCTGGAATACGCTGGCCGCGGAATCCACGTACTATGGCTCCTGCGGGCCGTAGTTGCTTACGCAGCGTCACATCCCGGCGGCGCGGTCACGCTGACCGCTGCCGCGGGGGATGATTTTCTAAAAAAAAAGTGTGGATGGAATTATATGGGGGATGAACAGGCTGCGGAAAAGATCTTTTTCCATGCGAATCTCACGAAAAGCAGACCACAGGGGCTAAAGCCCAACACATATTTTGTTACGCTTACGGCACGACTAAAGCCACCCCATCGATGAAGACCTATCGATGGGGGCCCCGGCAAAGTCGTGCCCTGACGCTTCTTGCAACTCCGAATGAGTTTTTCCTCAAGCTGTAAACCCCGCCTCCCTCCGCTGAGCGCAAAGAAGGATAAAGCCGAAGGCACGTGGACCGAAATGGGAGTATAATCAAAACAGTAGACAATTTCCCTTCTCGCCTCCCGCACTTTAAGCTCTGCCCCAGACGAGCATCGTTCAAGAACGCAACGCAAAGACTGGAGCGGCGATGAGCCTCCTCAAGAAATGCGATGTAAGCAATGGACTCCGTGCGAGTTGTAACAAGAGCCAACATTCGTTTGGGCTGTTGAGAGATGCCGATAAAGCCAATGCTTCAGAGATCAAGCCGGTCGGACCAATGACGAGCAGGCTGAGTTTTGTAAAAGACTTCATATTGGAACATTCTCGCCCTGGCCCAGTCCGGCACATCACTGCTAGCGAGTTTTTAGGCTTTTTTTAACCACGACCGCATCTAAGCTACGGTTAATCCGGTAGAAGGCCGGATAGGCGTAGCTATGGACTCGATTGCGTAAGTCCTCACAAACGCCCTTCGATTTAGGAATCTTCATTAGCGGCTTCGCCGCGTGGGTTGAGTTCTAAAAAAACAAAAGGTACATTTGCGGTACGGTTAAAACCGTGCCCTAATGCAAAGAATATACCGTCCCTACGGGACTCCGGTTGTATTGTTGACCCCACCTCACCCCACGCTAAAGCGCGGGGCTAATAACCATTGCGCCTACGGCACGAAAGCGCGCACATTTCATTCGCGGCTTCGCCGCGAGGGTTGAGTTCAGAAAACGGGTAGAGAATTTGACGGCACGGCTGAAGCCGTGCCCTTTCAATACATTGATGGTTGAAATTTGTGCAATCCCACCCTAGATCACCCCGGCACACAAAGATCGTGCGCCGGGGAACCCGAAAGCCGCAAAAACAAAGACGCGGCGAGGGTGGGGCACCCATTCGTTGTATCTCACCCATCGCAAAGTACGCGATGGATGGGGCACGCGGCTTTCTGGAATCTATAGGACCTTCGCTGTAGATCAGTGGAGGTCGAAGCGATCCAGGTTCATCACCTTGCACCATGCCGCGACAAAGTCCGCGACGAAGGCCTTCTCGGAGTCGGCGCAGGCATAGAATTCCGCGAGGGCGCGGAGCTGAGAGTTCGAACCGAAGACCAGATCGACTACGGTGCCCGTCCATTTGAGCTCGCCGGTGGAACGATCGCGGCCTTCCAAGACGCCGGGCGAGGTGGCGGACTTCTGCCATTTGGTCTTCATGTCGAGGAGATTGACGAAGAAATCATTGGTCAGCGTTTCGGGGCGCCTGGTGAAGACGCCGTGTTGGGAGTGCCCGAAGTTTGCATTGAGCGCGCGCAGGCCGCCGACGAGCACCGTCATCTCGGGAGCGGTGAGCGTGAGCAGGTTTGCCTTGTCAACGAGCAACCCGGCGGCGGCATCTTCCTGACCTTTGCGGATGTAGTTGCGGAAGCCGTCGGCTGTGGGCTCGAGTACGGCGAAGGAGTGCACATCGGTTTGCTCCTGCGAGGCATCCGTGCGGCCAGGCGCGAAGGGGACCTTCACGTCGTGGCCGGCCTTTTTGGCAGCTTGCTCGACGGCTGCCGAGCCGCCGAGAACGATCAGGTCGGCCAGCGATACCTTCTTGCCGTCGGATTGGGCGGCGTTGAATTCCTTCTGGATTGCTTCGAGCTTCTGAAGAACCTTGGCCAGTTCGGCAGGCTGGTTCGCTTCCCAATCCTTTTGCGGCGCCAGGCGAATGCGCGCGCCGTTGGCCCCGCCGCGCTTGTCAGTGCCGCGGAAGGTTGAAGCCGAGGCCCAGGCCGTGGTGACCAGTTGGGGGATGGAGAGCCCGGAGGCGAGGATTTTGGCCTTGAGGGCGGTAATGTCCTGCGCGCCGATCAGTTCATGATCCACCGCGGGAACGGGGTCTTGCCAGATCAGCGGCTCCCTGGGAACCAGCGGGCCAAGATAGCGCGAGACTGGCCCCATATCGCGGTGCGTCAGCTTGAACCAAGCCTTGGCAAATGCATCCGCGAACTCCTGCGGATTCGCGAGGAAGCGGCGGGAAATTTTCTCGTAGATGGGGTCCATTCGCAGGGAAAGATCCGTCGTGAGCATGACGGGGGCGTGCTTCTTATTGGGGACGTGAGCATCGGGCACGGCATTGGCTGCCGCACCGCCCTTGGGAACCCATTGCTGAGCGCCGGCGGGACTCCTGGTGAGTTCCCATTCAAATCCAAATAGAACTTCGAAGTAGTTGTTGTCCCATTTGATGGGGTTTGTGGTCCATGCACCCTCGAGGCCGCTGCTGATGGTGTCAGCGCCTTTGCCGCTGCCAAAGCTGTTTTTCCAGCCCAGGCCTTGCTCTTCGATGGGCGCAGCCTCGGGTTCGGGACCAACATACTTGAGGGGATCGGCGGCGCCATGCGTTTTGCCAAAGGTGTGTCCGCCAGCGATGAGGGCAACGGTCTCCTCGTCGTTCATGGCCATGCGCGCGAAGGTCTCGCGGATGTCGATGGCCGCGGCGATTGGATCCGGCTTGCCGTTGGGTCCCTCAGGATTCACATAGATGAGGCCCATCTGGACAGCGCCGAGAGGATTTTCGAGCTGACGGTCGCCGCTGTAGCGCTCGTCTGCCAGCCACTTGCCCTCGGGTCCCCAGTAAATGTCTTCTTCCGGCTCCCAGATGTCCACGCGCCCGCCGCCGAAACCGAAGGTCTTGAGTCCCATGGACTCCAGCGCCACGTTGCCAGCGAGAATGATGAGGTCGGCCCAGGAAAGTTTGCTGCCATATTTTTGCTTGATCGGCCAGATGAGGCGGCGCGCCTTGTCGAGGCTGACGTTGTCGGGCCAACTGTTGAGGGGAGCAAAACGCTGCGCGCCGGAGCCCCCGCCGCCGCGTCCATCGGCGATGCGATAGGTGCCTGCGCTATGCCACGCCATGCGGATGAAGAACGGCCCATAGTGGCCGTAGTCCGCGGGCCACCAGTCCTGCGAATCCGTCATCAAGGCGCGGAGGTCCTCGATGACGGCGTATAAATCAAGGCTCTTGAACTCTTTGGCGTAATTGAATGCCTCGCCCAGGGGATTGGAGAGTGGGGAATGCTGATGCAAGATTTTCAGGTTCAGTTGATTGGGCCACCAATCTGCGTTCGTTGGGGCTCCAGTCGCAATGTGCCTGGGAGCGCTTCCCGTTACGGGGCACTTCGCTTCGTTTGACATGGGTTCCCTCCTTTGGCTGCTTGCAATTATCTGCCGAGTTCAGTCTAGAGTTTGTGGCCCGATCTAGCAACCAGGTTGTGTAAAAAGCGCGAAAGGATGGGGCACCAGGGCTCATCTTAACGGCATCAACGAAAGGCCCGTGGCTAAAGCCACTTCGATGGCAAGCGCACATTCATGGGCCCAAAGTCCCATGCTCTCTCCGTTACTCGTTTGGCCGCAGGGGCTAAAGCCCACGCTAATTTTGTGACATCTACGGCACGGCTGAAGCCATGCCCTGACACAATGCGGGATTATGACGCTGCGCTACTCGTTGTCGGCGATGAGGAGGCGGAGGTCGCGGAGGTTGTGTCCGGTGGGTCCGGTGACCACGGCGTCGCCCAAGGCGGTAAACATGGGGCAGGCGTCGAAGTTGGCGAGGGAAGATTTGAGGTGGAATCCGAAGGTGTGGGCACGGGTGACGGTGGTGGGGTCGGCAACGGCTCCGGCAGCGTGGGAGTTGCCGTCGATGCCGTCGGAGCCGGCGCTGAAAACGGTGAGGCGCTGGCCGGCGTACTGCTCGAGGTCGAGGGCGCAGGCCATGACGAATTGCTGGTTGCGGCCGCCGGCGCCGGGAGCGCGGTCCATGGTGACCGTGACCTCGCCGACAGAGATGAGGCAGAGGCGGGGATGAACGGCGCGCAGGTCGTGGAAGCGCTGGAGGAGATAGCGGGCGGCGTCGGCATAGTCCCAATCGTCGCAACTGTTGTCGACCACGACGTAATAGCCGGCTTGCTGCGCCAGGGCGCGGGCGTTTTCGGCGAGGTCGTGGCTGGAGAGGAGCAGCTCGAAGACAGAATCACGAAATGCGGGGTCTTCGCTGCTCATGGCGGCGGCGGCGGTGACGCGGCGGGCGGGCACGGCATCGGATTTGGCGAAGGAGGGGAAAAAGGGCGGAAACCAACCCTTGTTACCGGGGGACTCGGGCAGGTCCGCGCGCTCGAAGAAGTCGCGGACGGAGGGCGGGAGCTTGGGCGCGAGATCGTACTTATCGAGCAGGTGGCGCACCTCGGCGACGGTGGAGTGGTCGGGCGAAGTGGGGCCTGAGGAGAGCGCGTCGAGAGAGCGCAGGGGCACGTCTGGGAGCAGCAGGTTGACCTTGGCGGCTTCGCCGGCTGCGATGGCCAGACGGCCGCCCTTGACGGCGGAAAAATGCTTGCGCAGGGTGTTGATTTCGCTGATGGGAGCGCCGGAGGCGAGCAGCAACTGGTGGAAAGCGATGGTGTCTTCGAGGGAGATATGCGGGTCCAGCGGCAGATCGAAGATGGCCGAACCTCCGCCGGAGATGAGGAAGAAGACGAGGGTGTCTTTTCTAGCTTTTTTAAAAAGCATGGCCAGAGCGGCGCGTGCTCCGGCGAAGGACTCCTCGTTGGGCAGCGGATGGCCGCCCTCGAAGTAGCGAAAGCGCCAGGAACGGTGGGCGGGAAGCTGGTTGGAGCAGCAGATTCCACGCAGGCCCTCGCGGCGTTTCATGCGGTCCATAAACACATCGAGCATGGGGCCGGCGGCCTTGCCGAGAGCGATGACAAGAATCTTATTGTAGCTATAGATATCGATGGAGGCGGGCCCGCTGCCATCGGGTATAAGGCGGTGGAGGATGTTGCCCTCGAAGCGAATGCGGCGGTCGAAGGCGGATTCAATGCTGCAAGCCTTGATGGCGCCGGTGAAGATGTCGGTGGCCGTGGCGTGCAGGGCATCGAGAGAGGAATCTGTGACCGTGGTCATCTGAGCTGCTCCTTGAGAGTATCTGTCAGCCAAGCGGCGAGCGCGGTCTGCATGGGCTCGAGTTGACCGGCAAAGAGATGATCGGCTCGGGGGAGGAGCACCATTTTGTTGGGTTCGGCGAGAGCGGTTGTGGCGTTCATTCCACACACCATTCTACGCGCTGGGGGCTGATCTATCTCAGTGAACAATGCCGCAATTGACGGAACAAACCACGATATCGCAGTCATTGTATGATCCACAGCTACTGTGGTGAGTCATAAGTTCCTTGAAACATAACCGCAGATCCTTCGACTCACCACCCCTAACATCCACCCCACGAACGAAGACCTGTTCGTGGGGACCCCGGAAAGGCTGAAGAGAATGCCAGGGGCCCCGTTCCCCACCCCAGCGACGAAGACCTGTCACCGGGGACCCCGGTTCGCTCAGGATGACAGCCGTTGTTCTACTGCGAACTTCGGACTCAGACACTACAAACACATCTTGCCCGGGACACTCCATCGGGCACTCCAGGGAACGAACCATTCTCCCGAACCGAGGGGACTGTGCAGAGTGAAATCTGGAAGCGCAGGCATGACGCTTCTATCCAAGCTATTCGCAGCTTCCTGAATCCAAGGCGGATTGTACGGGACGTGTTCTTGAGCGACGGACCACCTACAAACAATCTCGCCAGATTCCGCTTGCCAAGATGTTTTCATCTTTCTCCTCCTCAACTTTAGGCCCTGACGACCGCCTAATTACCAGAGTGCAACGGATTGCACAATCCAACCCGCTTATTATAATCCGAATGTGTCGCGCTGGAGAACAAATACTGCGTAGGATATACCGAACGATGGGCAAACCAGAGGCTTTTAACCAGCGAGCCCCACTCACTCACCGGGCATAGATTATTCGACGTAAAATACTGTGTAAGGTATTCTGGCAGCGTCATGACCATTCCCCGGGCAGATGATTTTTCCGTCGAACCACTTGACCCCATCCGGTTGACACGCGAGCTGTGCGAGATCGAGTCAACTACCTACCATGAGGGCGCGGTGGGAGATTATCTTGCCGATTATCTTATTCAGCGGGGTTGGGCGGTGGAAAAGGCGCCCGTTCCGCAGCCGCCGGAGAGAGCCGATGGTGGGGAACGCTGGAATGTATACGCAGGAACAGCAGGGGTGGCACCCGATTTGGTGTTTTCTACCCACATGGACACGGTGCCGCCCTACATTCCCATCCGCGAGGACGATGACTTTCTGTACGGCCGCGGGGTATGCGACGCCAAGGGTATTATCGCCGCGCAGGTGGCCGCAGCCGAATTTTTGCGGGCCGTGGGATACCGGATTGGCATGTTGTTTGTGAGTGGCGAGGAGCGCGACTCGGCCGGCGCCATAGCCGCCAACCAGATGGACAAGGGCAGCCGCTTCCTGATCAACGGCGAGCCCACCGGCAACCGCCTGGCGCTGGCCTCCATGGGCGCTCTGCGCGCGGTCATCCGGTCCACCGGCAAGATGGCCCACTCGGCCTATCCGGAGCTGGGAGACAACGCCGTTCATAAGCTCATCAAGGTGCTGGGAAAACTGCTGAAACTCCCGTTGCCGACCACTGCTGATGTAGGCCAGAGCACGCTCAACATTGGCCAGATCGAGGGCGGCTATGCCCCTAACGTCATCGCCGACAAGGCCGAGGCGCAGGTGCTGGTGCGACTGGTGGGGGATTCGGCGCCGGTGCGCAACTTGCTTACGGAAGCTGCTGCCGGACTGGCCGAAGTGGAGTTCACGCTGGAGATTCCCTTTGTGCGGCTGCGCGCCGTGGAGGGAGTGCCGACGATGGTCGCCAAATTCACCACTGATATTCCCAATCTCTCCAACTGGGGCGAACCGCTGCTGCTGGGGCCAGGGTCTATCCATGTAGCCCATACGCCCTTTGAAGAGCTGGCGAAGAGCGAGCTGCTGGAAGCGGTGGAATTGTACATTCAAGTGGCGAAGCAGTTGCTGGGGTGAACAAGCTATAGAAAAGTTCTATTTCCAAGAAATATGCAAGAAAAGCATACCTCAGCGGCTAAAAATATTTTTCAGATGGTGTGAAGTGCAGCGTGAACCGGGAGGTCCACGCAACAGCCGGCCGGGAGGCCGGCGCTACCTGTTGTTTCAGTGGGTGAGGACGCGGCGGCAGGTTCTCAGGGTGTTTTGGACTTGGCGCGCGAGGCTCGTTGTTGCGGGGTTGCGGCCTGAAGGGCCAAATCGGCGATGGTTGCGGTGCTCAAAATCTGCAGGATGGCATCCTGAGCGCTGGCCCAGACGGGATGCGCGGGGCAGAAGGATTTCCGCTTGCAGGAGGCGCCGGAGAGCAGGCAGAGGTTCAGGCTGATGGGCCCCTCGACAGCCTCAATCACCGCGCGGACGGATGCCTTGCGTCCGGGTGGCAGAAGCTCGAAGCCGCCTGCCTGTCCTCGCCGGGAAACGATGAAGCCGGCGCGGCACAGGGCTTGCAGTACCTTGGAAAGAAAACTTTCCGGGGTACCGGTGGCGCGGGCCAGCGCGGGCAGCAGCGCACGCTCATGGGCGGGCAGCGTGGCCAAGTGGATCATCACGCGAATTCCATAGTCCGCGGCTCGCGTTACCTGCATCGTAGAGCTGTATCGTGCCATTGGATCGCTCCCTCTCACCCACAATCGTACAGCGTATTTCAAAAATATCTCAGCAGTTGGTGAACGCAATCCCTCAGGGATTGAAGCCCGTTGTTTTATGGGTCTTTTCGGCACGACTGAACAGCTTGCGGAAAAAGGTCTTTTTTCAAGCGATTCACACGAAAAGCAGACCGCAGGGGCTAAAGCCCAACACTGATTTTGTTACGCTTACGGCACGACTAAAGTCATGCCCTGACGCTTTTCGCAACTCCAAATGAGTTTTTCCGCAGCGTGTGAAGTCGTGCCCTGACACACTGCGCCTCTTTGAAATACGCACTAACCATTTTATCGCGATTCATCGATTGTCGTATGCGGATCGCCGGCCAGCGGGCAACCCGCGCAGTGGGCATTCCGGCGGCAATGGGCTTTGCCCACGGCTACCGTGAGGGCATGAAACTCGTTGAAGAGGCGCGGCTGGTACCTGGGGGCATCGGCGGCAAAGGCCTGGCGGGTGAGCGCGGCCAGGGAATCGTATCCCATGCGATTGCGGCCGGGCGCTGGAGCGAGAAGACGGTGACGCTCGGCAATGCGGCGCAGGTACTCGTCGGCGACGGGAATGGAATGGCCGAGGGCGTAGAGCAGGATGGCATCGGCGGTCTCGGGACCAACGCCGGGAAGGGCGAGAAGGCGGGCGCGCAGGGCGGCCGTGGGAGCGGCGGCGAGTTTCTTGAGCGAACCGCCGAACTCGTCGTCGAGCATGGCGATAAACGCCTTAAGCGCAGGCGCCTTGCGGGTGTGAAAGCCGGAGGGTTGGATGAGCCGCTGCAACTTCCTGAGGGTGAGCGAGCGCAGGCCGTCCACGGTCAGAGCTCCGGCCGCGCTCAGGTTCGAGAGCGAGCGCTCGACGGCCTTCCAGGAGGTGTTCTGGGTAAGATAGGCGCCGAGGATGACTTCAAAGGGAGTTTTGGCCGGCCACCAATGCTGAGGACCATAGGCCTGGAAAAGCCGGTCATGCATGCTGCGCAGGCGCCGGGCGGCTGTGGGTTGGGTTGAGATCACGGCTGGACTTAGGATAGCGGAGTTAGCGTGGTTGGCGGAGTTAGCCGCGCTGCGCGCGTGTTAGCTGAGTTGGCGGGGTTCATTCGATGATGATATGGCTGGATTTACCCCCTTCATTATGAGGCAAATAGAGCTATGTCATATTGGAAAGGCCCGTCCCTATTCGCGCGGATTTTATTCTCCTAAAATAAATAAAAAAAGATTGTGAGTGGATGTAAATGTGGAGTATATTGCACGTTAGTCGAGAAGTGAAACAGAAATCCCGGTCCGGGAATCTCTGATTTAGTTCCGATAGTTGCAACACCTCCCCTCGCGGGCGAAAGCTCGCGTAGATTTTGCAGCATTTTATGCGCGGATTCTATCCGCGTTATCTAGTTGTGTCCTTTCAAAGAAAGAGTTTAAAGATAATTCAGAGGTTCTTCAGGGGAAGCTTCTCGAACTATTCCTCAGGAGGAACTATGAAATCTATGAGAACAGTATGCGGATGCGTTTCGATCCGTGTCTCCATCGTCTTTGCGAGCCTGTTGTTTGGGCTCTTGATAATCTGCGCGAATTCTCCCAGGGTCATGGCGCAGGAACCCGCTAAGCCGGCGCCTGAGACTATGGTGCGCGAACCTATCCATCTGCCGGTGATAGCGCAGCCCGCGGCCGCGGTACTCGAGGAATGGGCAAAGACAATGCATCATACTCCGGCGCCCAAAGCAGGATGCTTCCATGCTTCGTATCCCAATACACAATGGCAGGAAGTGAAATGCGCACCGCCGAACGGATGGCGGTCGCGTCTGCCTCGGAACCGCAAGATTGAGAAGGGCGGCCACGGAGAAGTGTTTGGCCCCGGTCTCATCCCGCCCAACAGTGACATTGTTGTACAGGCTCCCTCGGGGCTTTTGTTCAGTAATGTTGTAGGCAGTTTTCCAGCAGTGAATGTCGCAACAGAAACAGACTCCGGTGGAATCTCGCCTGGCGCAAATGAATATTCGCTGCAGCTGAACACCAATGACACTTACTCCTCCGCTTGCGGTAGTTACAGCAAGTGTGTTGCCTGGGTGCAATATGTGATGGCGACGAATACGCCGGTATCCCTCGCAAGCTGCACATCAATCAGCTGCCCATTAACAAACGAGACGCAGGTCTTCATCGAATATTGGCTGCTGAACTACGGCGTAGATCCCGGTAACGGGTCAAACATCTGCCCGAGCGGCTTCACTGATAATGGCCCGAATTATCTGGGGTTGTCAGGTGACGACTGCGTGCAGAATGGACCGGCAACCACGATCTACAACGGCCAGATACCGATTACCGATCTTGCCGACCTGAAATTGTCGGGCTCGGCAACGTCTAATGGAAACGATGAGGCCACGGTGACCTATAAAGGCCAGGGTTATAAGGCAACGGTCCCAGACAGCTACACGGATATCGCAAGCGTGTGGAACGAGGCTGAATTCAACGTTGTAGGAAATGCCGGCGGCTCGGAAGCCCAATTTAATCCCGGTATTACCTGTGAAACCAGCAGCGGTACTAACTGTGCTGTTGTTGTTGTAAAGAGCGCAGTGACTTACACGCCTGCTTCGACGAGTGTGCCAACGTGTTTATTGAGCGGTGGTACGACAGGCGAAACAAATAATCTCAACTTTGCGCCGGCTCAGGGTACTACGACGCCGCCCGTGTGCTGTTACTACGGCGGGGCATCACCGGCGATTGAATTTGTGGAGAGCAATAACTCCAGCGAGTGGGCGGCGTGCGGCACTAATACGATCACCTGGGGCGAGCCGCACATTACCACGGTGGACGGAACAATCTACAATTTCCAGGGCGCGGGAGAGTACGTGACTCTTCTGGATCCCGATGGAACAGAAGTTCAGGTGCGGCAATCGCCCATTCCATCCGACAATCCCAGGAACTGGGTCCCCAGCCCAATCCCGGCAAAGTACGAAAATGACGGGCTCCTCAGTTGCGTGAGCGGGAATACGGCCGTCGCCGCGCGCGTAGGTACACATCGCGTAACCTATGAACCCTGCTTCGGCGGAGGCGCGTGCAGCAACGGTCTCCAGCTTCGCATCGACGGTCAAGTAAAGACGCAGGGAGCGAATTTTGGGAATGGCGGGAGCGTAGAGACTTCCTCCGACGGCATAGTCATTGATTTCCCCGACGGGAAAATCCTGAACGTGTCGGGGTCGTTGCCGCTGCTCACCCTTGAATTCTCAGGCCTTGGTGTGGTGAGCAAGAGCGCTGGAGCTCCTGAGAGCGGACTTGCGGGCGTTGTTCCAAATGGCAGTTGGCTGCCCAGGCTCCCCAACGGCGCATCGGTGGGGCCAATGCCCACTGCCTTGCATGACCGCTACGACACTCTGAACAAAACATTCGGCAATGCGTGGCGCGTAACCAACAGCAACAGCCTTTTCGACTATGCGCCGGGCACGTCAACGGCAACCTTCACCAATACGGCATGGCCCGTGGAGAATGCGACATCGTGCAGTATTCCAGGTCAGAAGGCGACACCACACATCAGCGCAGAGGCTGCCGAAGAAGCCTGCAAGTCGATTACCAACGCGACCTTGCACTCCAGCTGTGTATTCGATGTGCAGGTCACCGGCATTACCCACTTAGCCAACACTTACGCGGTCACCGAACGTGTCCATAACACATTGCTCGCCAAACCGATCACCATCAGACCTGTCGCTACCGAAATTAAGTAACGACGCGGAACCTGTGCAGGCCGGAGAATGGGCGACCTTCTCCGGCCTGTGCTGCCTCAAGTTTCATTAACGGCAACGCGCGAGCCGGCCAAAACCTGAGCCGAAAGACTTCACAACCATCCTTGTTGAACCCGATAATTGAATTGACACACTACAAAATTACAGATTGCGGGAGGCAAGAATGAAGAGTTACACGGAGTATTTGGTTTTTGAGACGAAAAAGCAACGGGAGATGGTGCACATCACCGATCAGGTGGAGCAGATTGTGCGGCGCAGCGGGGTGAAGGATGGGTTGTGCTTTGTTTCTCCGATGCATATTACAGCCGCGGTGTATGTGAACGATCTGGAGAGTGGGCTGATTGAGGATATCGGCAAGTGGCTGGAGGAGCTTGCGCCGGCGCGGCCCGATTACCGGCATCACCAGACGGGCGAGGACAATGGTGATGCGCACCTAAAGTCACTTCTGTTGCATCATGAGACAACTTTGCCGGTGACCAACGGGAAGCTGGACCTGGGGACCTGGCAGCGGGTATTTTATGCGGAATTCGACGGGCGGCGCAGGAAGCGGGTGATCGTCAAGGTGCTAGGGGTGGAGTAGGAGAAACAGCGGAGTTAGCGGGGTTAGCGGAGATAGCAAGACAGTCCGGCAGAAATTCTAACACCGCCAACACGCACGCAGCGCGACTAATTCCGCTCAATTATGGATTGGCTGGGGCTGGAGCTTTGTCGCCTTGCGCAGGCGCATCGTCGTCGGTGATCTTGCGCCATGGGCCGGCGGGCGGAGCGGATCCCGGCGCAGAGAGATCGATTTTTGTGCGGGGCAGGACGACCAGATCGACGCGGCGGTTAAGGCTGCGGCCCTCGGCGGTATCATTGCTGGCCACGGGGTGGAACTCGGCGTAGCCGGCGGCCGAGAGGCGCTCCGGAGGAATGGCCTTCAGGTCGATAAAGATGCGTGCGATGTGCGTGGCGCGGGCCGCGGAAAGCTCCCAGTTGGAGTCGAACTCCATAGTGTGGATGGGAATGTTGTCGGTGTGGCCTTCGATGCGCAGGTCATAGGGCGTGTGGCCCAGCGAGGCGGCGATCTGGCGCAGCGTGGGGATGGCCTCGGGCTTGGGAGTGGCCGAACCGGAGTTGAAGAATCCGGCCTCGCGCAGGCTGATAACCAGCCCATCGCGGCCCATCTTCATGGAGACGGTGTGGGTGGCGACCTGGTTCGATAGTCTCTGCTCCAGTTCGCGATGAAGGTTCTGCAGGTCTTCCTTAACCCTGGCTGGCGAGAGCACATCCTCTCCCATGACAATGTTCATGGGGATGGCCGCATTGTCGGAGCCAGAAACCGGAGTCGCGTCTTTGACGGGCTTGCGCGAGGCGTCAGGTAAAATGCCCAGCGAACGGAAGGCGCTGTCGATGGACTCCGAAACCGGCGTCTGCTTTTTCTGGTCGGCCTTGGCGAAGGCGTACAGCACCACGAAAAAGGCAAAGAGCAGGGTGATGAAGTCGGCGTAGGAGATCATCCAGCGATCCATGCTGACGGAACTCTTGCGGCGAGCCGGACTCATGCCGCGCTCTCCTTCTTTGTGGCGTTATTGAGAAAGCCTGCCAGCTTGACTTCAAGCATGCGCGGGTTCATGCCCTCGAGAATGGAGATGACGCCTTCGAGCATCATCTCGCGGCGCTGAAAATCGTCGCGCAAGCGCAGGCGCATCTTTCCGGCGAAGGGCAGGAAAAAGAGATTGGCGATGCCCACGCCATAGATGGTGGCCACAAATGCCACGGCAATGCCTTTGCCGACTTCCTGAATATTGTCAAGATTCTTCATGACCTGAATCAGCCCCAGCACGGCGCCCAGAATACCGATGGTGGGCGAGAAACCTCCGGCCGATTCGAAAACCGCGGGGAGCTGTTCTTCGCTCTCGGCAATGCAATCCAGGCTGACGCGCATGATTTTGCGCAACTCGGCAGGCTCGGTGCCATCGACGGCCAGCATGAGGGCTTGCTTGAGAAACGGTTCCTGAATGGATGCGAGATCGCTGTCCAGGGAGACGACGCCGTTGCGGCGAGCCTTGTTGGCGAAAGCCACCAATTGTTTGAGGAGCTGGTCGTTGCGCAAGCGGGGCGCGGAAAAGATGTTCCCCAGGCTGGCAAATGCAGCCGCCACCGTGGGCAGCGGGAACTGGAGCAACACCGCGCCCAAGGTACCGCCAAAGACGATCAGAGCCGCGGTGGGTTGCAGAATCTGGCCCAGATTGCCGCCTTCCATAAGCAGCCCGGCCACAATGCCGGCGATGGCCAGGAATACTCCAACAATGCTGCCCTTATCCATGAAAACACCTCAAAAAAGTTACGCGAAGAACGAGATTCATTTTTCAGAGGCTCTAGAGCGGCTTCTTTCCGTGCGGCGCCGATGGAGGAGGCTGGCCGGAAACGTCCAGGCTGGTGAGTGAAACAGCGCGTTGCAGTTCGCCATAGGATGGCAGCCTCTTGGCCACCGCGGCCAATAAGCGCGCGCGGTAAGCGAGCACGCGTTCCACCACTTCTGCCGTATCCTCGCGCACAATCAGCTTTTCTCCATTGATCAGAGTGAGCATGGTGTCCGGGGAGGCTTCGGCGGTTTTGATCAAGTCGCTGTTCAGCACCATGGGAGCGCCGTTGAGCCGTGTAAGTTCGATCATTTCGTTGAAGCTCCTTTGCGGTAGTTATCGGCAAAGGCCTGGAAAGGTTAAGAGATTAGGAAGGACGAATAGAAAGTGTCCCACGCAGGACACAAATGCAGGGGGGATAAAGTTGGCAGGTAATGAGCCGAAGAAAGGGCCAGATGCGGCGGTTACCGCACCGGAAGCAGCGACCCAGGGTTGGTAAAGAAATTGGGAGCACATCCGGGAAGGGCCGCAAATCCACGCGTCCAAAAGGAGAACCCCATGTCCCTGGGTGTCTTAAACAACCTCTCCGCCGTCTATGCGGAGAACAGTCTGAACAACAGTAATAACAGCCTGAACACCGTGCTGCAGCAGTTGTCATCCGGTTCGAAGATTAACTCCGGGGCAGACGACGCAGCCGGTCTTTCACTGGTCAATGGCCTCCAGGCCAACCAGCAGGCACTAACCCAGTCGGGAACCAATGCTACCGAGGGCGTGGGCCTTCTGCAAGTTGCCGATGGCGCATTATCGCAAGTGACAAGCCTGCTAAACCGGGCCGTTACGCTGGCTACCGAAGCCTCCAACGGCACCCTCAACTCCTCGCAGGATACAGCGGCCAATCAGGAGTACCAATCGATTCTGTCGGAAATATCGAACATCGGATCGACGACCACGTACAACGACGCCGCGGTGTTTAACTCACTTACGAACATCTATACCGGCGACTCCTCGACAACCGGTTCCTCGATTAACACCCTGAATATCCGCACGCTGTCTTCGTCCAACGTGGGCGACTCGGGCGGCGCCATGGCGTACAGCAACGGCGCGAACAACGTGTTTGTCAATCTATCGACCAGCACCGCGAATGCCGCGGTCAGCGATTCGCTGAGCGGCAGCGCGACCACCATCAACGTGAACTACCTGGTGAAGGGCAGCGGCACGGAGAGCACCGCGACGACATCGATCTCCACGGGCGGCACCACCGGCTTTGCCAACACCGCCGGCGGCTTGATCAGCGCCATTAACAATTCAGGTTTGGGCTTGACCGCCAGCTTCGCCACGCAAGCGCAGGCTGGAGTACAAGGCGGCGGGTCAGAGACAGGCATTCAGATCACCGGCGGCCTGGTATCAGCGGGCTTCGATCCCAGCACGGCCAGCACCAGCGGCGTGCTCGACCTGACGGGTCTGGCCCCCACTGCGACGCTGGCTCTTGGAGCGACGGTCACCGTCAATCAAGGCGCGCAATCCAATGCCT
>Ga0326727_10004943_pt1 | contig 38879 bp, 32 predicted proteins | sample MB2enrmetagenome_FD_207643 | JGI IMG/M metagenome (GOLD analysis project Ga0326727, IMG submission 207643) | Lab enriched peat soil microbial communities from McLean, Ithaca, NY, United States - MB29MY | ecosystem: Environmental > Terrestrial > Soil > Wetlands > Peat | place: USA: New York...
ACGCCAAAATCTCGCTCGATTCGACCCCGGTGTTCTGAAGTACAACGCTCAATCCACTGAGATTGCGGATTGGGCGGAAACAATGGGGAAGACAGGCGACATGGGAGATTTGTCGTTTACGACTAATGGAACACCGGGGGGCTTTTATTCGCAGAACGAACGATGGTCACCTTCAAGCTCCCCGATTTAGTCCCTGGCGTTATGGAGTCGAGATACGGACGCGCCCCACTGACAAGGATGTGAAAGTAGGTAGTTATGACGGGACCCTCACGATCTTGTCCTAAAGAGATGCATGGCTGAAATAGCTCCTGCAAAATATGGTGGTGTTTGCTGGAGCCTCATTTTAGTAATCGATGCATTAGTATTATATTATCTTACCGAGACGGGTGGACACAATGGAGGCTGCCATGGACGATTTCGTATTCCACAACCCGACGAAGATTATCTTCGGCAGAGGAAAGGAAGCCCAGGTAGGAGCCGAAGCCTCGGCCATCGCGAAGAAGGTCCTTCTCCATTACGGCGGGGGCAGCGTCAAGCGGACGGGACTCTTCGACCGCGTCGCCTCGTCGCTCAAGGAGGCGGACGTATCCTTCGTGGAGCTCGGTGGCGTAGCACCAAACCCGAGGCTCGGCCTCGTGCACGAGGGCATAGCGCTCTGCCGAAAGGAGCATGTCGGGCTCGTGCTCTCGATAGGCGGCGGCAGCGCGATAGACTCGGGGAAGGCCATCGCGATGGGCGTGCCTTATTCGGGCGAGGTTTGGGACTTCTTCGAGGGCAATGCCGAGCCCAAGGAGGCCCTGCCAGTCGGCACTGTCCTCACAATCCCCGCCGCCGGCAGCGAGGCGAGCACCGCGAGCGTCATCATGAACGAGAACGGAATGCGGAAGCGCGGCTTCAATTCAGAGCTCCTCTACCCGCGCTTCTCCATCCTCGACCCCGAGCTCGCCTTCACTCTGCCCAAGGTTCAGGTAGCGAACGGAACCGCCGATATCATGTCCCACCTCATGGAGCGCTACTTCACGAACTCGCGGCCGGTTGAGCTCACCGACCGACTCATCGAGGCGACGCTTCGAACAGTCATATCGGTCGCTCCTCGCGTTATGCGGAAGAGTGACGACTACAATGCTTGGGCCGAGCTCATGTGGTCGGGCACTATAGCGCATAACAACTTGCTCAATACTGGACGCATCGGCGACTGGGGTTCGCACGACCTCGAGCACGAACTCTCCGCGATCTACGACATCGCCCACGGTGCCGGACTCGCTGTGGTTTTCCCTGCCTGGATGAAGTACGTCTACAAACACGATGTCGCGCGCTTCGCCCAGATCGCGAGCCGCGTCTGGGGCGTCGACAACGCCTTCATGGATCCCGAGCAGACCGCGTTGGCCGGCATCGAGCGCCTGGAGGTCTTTTGGCAGTCCCTTGGGCTCTCCACTCGTCTTTCTGGCCTGGGCATCGGCTCGGATCGCATCGGTGAGATGGCCGACAAGCTCAGCGCGCAAGGGACTAGTCAGGTCGGCAACTTCGTGAAGATCGGTCGCGCCGAAGCGGAAAGGATCTACGCTCTCGCGCTCTAAGGCGTAGCGGAGGCGATCCTACAAGCTCGCACTGTAGGCAAGGCACATCGTCCTGCGGCAAACTGTTCGCCGTCGATGTCGCTCTTCACCGAGGCATCGTCACTGCCTTCAGTTCCCATCGACGGGGAATAGCAGCTTTTGGTTCTCGGGCTCGAACATATTCGCCTTATTTATATCCACGGACCCAGTATTGGTGTAGCGCTCGGGCTTCTTCCCTGATAGGAGCTCCCTGACGGTAGCCATCGATAGGTAGCCCATGTTGAAGGGCTTCTGCACGATCGCGTCCCGAACGATCCCGTGCTCTATGTAGCGCATGACTTCCGCCGAGTCGTCCACGCCGACGAGGACGACCGAGCCCGAGCGGCCGGATTCTTCGAGCGCCTCGGCCGCTCCGAGGAGGGTCGGCAGGTTCAAGGCCGCAATGCCCCGGAGCGAACTCTCCTTCGCGAGGATGTCCTTAGCCTGGGCGTAAGCCTTGTCCGTCTCCGAGGAACTGTAGCTCGTGCCAATCACCGTTGCTCTGCCCCCGAGGGCGTTGCGCAATCCGGACTCTCGGCCGATAGCGGTAGAGCTGTCCTGTACGTAGCTCATGACAGCGACTTTCGATCCTTTCCCGAGGCAGCGAAGGAGTGCCTTTCCGCAGGTCTGCCCTGCCTCGAAGTTGTCGGTGCCGATCTTAGCGTCCGCGTCCTCGGTCTCGATGAAGGAGTCGACGCAGACTACTTTTATGTGTGCCGCCTTGGCTTCGCGGACGCTTTCCACGAGCCGGTGGTAGTCGCAGGCGGCGAGGACTATGGCCGCTGGCCTCTCCGCTATTGCGCCCTTCATGATCTCGATCTGCTCGTCGACGTAGATCTCATCGCGAGGCGAGCGTATGGACAGATCGAGGCCATAGTCCTGGGCTCCAGACTCTACGCCGTCGCGGACGGAGCTCCAGAAGGCGTTGGACGCGCTGCCGGTCTTGAAGATGGCGACGATCTTCTCTCTCTGGCGTTCGGGCTTGGCTTCGCCTCGATAGACGAAGCTCGCAACCAGTGCCGCGGCGAGGGCCAGGCCTAGCATCGGTATGAGGCTGCGGTCTCTCATGGATCAGTCTCCTCGCCGAGTTCGCCTTTCGCTATGAGGGGGATCCTGATGGTCACGGTCGTGCCCGCGCCCTGTCTCGACTCGAAGGAGAGCCCGTACTCGCTGCCGAAGTAGAGGCGGATGCGCTCCTGGACGTTGTTCACGCCGACACCGCTCAAGGCGTTTTCCGCCTGACCGTCGAAGGCGGTCCTGTCCCCCGTCGCGAGAAGGGCGCGAACCGCCGCGAGGCGCTCTTCGCCCATGCCCACCCCGTCGTCTGTCACTCGGATGAGCATCGTCCGGCCCTCCCTCTCGCCGAGTATCCGCACGATGCCCGGGGATTTCTTATTCTTGATGCCGTGATAGATGGCGTTCTCGACGACCGGCTGCACGAGGAGCTTGAGGATTCGGTAGTCGTAGAGCTCGGGTTGGAAGGAGACTTCGTAATCGAGCTTGCTCTTGTAGCGCGTCTTCTGGATCGAGAGATAGGTCTCGAGGTACTCGATCTCGGTACGGATCGTGATGACTTCCGAGCCGCGGCTGATGCCCAGGCGGAAGAATCGGGCGAGGTTCGAGGTGACGTCGATCGCCTCCTCGTTCTCGCCAAGCTCGACCATCCATACGATCGAGTCGAGCGTGTTGTATAGGAAATGGGGATTGATCTGTGCCTGGAGGGCGCGCAATTCCAGGATGCGCTTCTGCTCTGAGTCCTTTCGGTTCTGCTCGATCAGATCGCGTACCTTTTTGACCGCGATGTCGCAGTCGCGGGCGAGCTGGTAGACCTCGTTCGAGGACTCGACGGTGATGTCGATGTCGAAGTTGCCCCTCTCGACTTCCTGCATCGATCGCCTGAGCGATTCGATCGGGCGGGAAATGCGAAGGGATACGATGGACGACACTATAGACGAGATGGCGAAGCACAGGAGGGCGAGGAGGACGAAGGTGTAGAAGGCGCGCCTCGAGTCCGAGAGGAGCTCCGAGAGGTAGGAGACGACGACGATGGTCCAGCCCGTTTTGTCCGAGGGCCTGGCGGTATAGAGGAGGTCTCGCCCGTCGGCCTTTTCGGTGATCGAGCCGCGGCGCAACGCGAGGATCTCGGCGATGCGCTCGGTCTTGAGCCCTCCGTACACTAGCTGCTGCCTCGGATGGTAGACGATGTCTCCCGAGGCCCCCAGAATGAAGACGTAGCCCGAGTCGCGAGGCGCCGGAACGCCGGGAGAGGTCAGGCCCATCTGCGCGTTGCGGCAGAGATCGTCGATGACGGCGTAGTTGAGGTCCACTTGGATGTATCCGAGGAGCGTTCCCGAATCGCCGTGCAGCTCGCGGACGAGCGAGATGACCCAGGGATAGCGTCCGTCGATCATGTTCTCAACGTGTGCGGACGAGACGGGAAGGTCGCCGAGCAATTCCGGGTACTGCGAGAAATCGTAGGCCGAGTTGAGCGAAGCTCCGGGCGACGATGCGATGATGGCCCCTATGTCGACGCCCGGTTTCCCGTTGCCTAAGGGCAGGAGGAAGACGCCGTCTATATCCCGCCTAACCTTGCGTATCGAGCTCAAAAAACGGACGATCTTGGCCCTATCCTGGCCCGAGGCCGCCCGAGGAGCCTCCATGTAAGCGCGCACTCCCGCGTCGTCGGAGACGACGAGCGATATGTCGTCCATGTACGAGATGTAATTGTCCACGATTCGCGACAGTTGCGAGGCGAATTGCATAGTGCTCGCCTTGGCCGCGTCGACCAAGGTCCGCTTGAGAAAGCTCAAGGACACGGAGCCTAAGAGAACTATTGTGAGCACCACGATCAGGGCGAAGGCCCGCGTGAGGGTCGACTGGATGCGTCTGATCCTCATAGTCGCCCTAGGGACGCGCGGAACTCCGAGGGCGTAAGACCCGAGCGCTTCTTGAAGATGGCCGCGAAGTAGCGGGCGTCGGGATAGCCCACCGCCTCCGCAACCTCGTAGGAGCGCATGTCGCTCGAGGCAAGGAGCTCTTTCGCGCGTGCGATGCGATAGTCGGCGAGGTATTCGACGAAGGAAGTGCCGAGCCTTCGCTTGAGTAGCTTGGAGAGATAGCTCTCGCTGATGGACAGCTTCTCCGCCGCCTTGCCGATTGACAGCCCCCTGTCCGCATAGTGTCGTGCGACGAATTCCTTGAAGTCGAGGACCTTCCACTCGGGCTCGTGGATGCCGCTCGATCCGAGGGCGCACGAAGCTATCTCGGCGAGGCGGTGAAGCGCGCCCTCGACCGCTTCAGGCCGGTCGAGCGATTCGGCGAGGCGGTAGAAGTCGGTTCCGAGCTCCGACGAAAGGGCGGCCGATGAGATTCCGATCTGCGCGAGTTCGTCGTGGGCACGAGAGAAGAGCGACAGCACCTCGTGGCGCACGCGCTGCGGCGAAAGGTCGGCCGATCCGAGCGCGCGGAGGTAGCTTCGCGCGAGCTCCTTCGCGCGGGACGCGGCGCCCGAGCGCAGGCAGAGGCAGAGCTTGTCCTCGGCCTCTTTGATTTCAGCCAACGCATCGCGCCCGTCCCCCGCCTGCGAGTAGACGAAGGGCCTCGAGGCGTCGCGCGCGAGGCGATAGGCGAGGGCGGCCTGCGCCTCGGCGTAGGAGCGCGGCGCATCGATCCACTGGGCGTAGGTCCTGCCCACGCCGACGCGCAGGGCGACCTTTTCGCCCTCGAGGATCGCGGCCGCGACCGATACCGAGACCGAGATACAGCGGCCGGGATCCGATTCGAAGACGAGGGCCCCCGCTTTGCCTTCGGCGGGGAAGAAGACGGCCGAGCGCCGTGCCTGCTTCAGTGCCGTTTCGAAGCGGCGCCTTATCTCCTCGGCCTCCTCGTCCGTCCTCGCGCTCGGCGTGCCGTCGCGCTCGGCGGCGATCGCCGCGCAGGAGAAGGTGCTGGGATCGAAGCCCAAAATCGCGACCGCCGCTTCGGGCGCCACAGGGACGGCGCCGCCCGTGACGATATCGACGAGGCTCCTCTCTCTCAGAAGATCTCCGGAACGATCGGCTTTCTCTTTTAAATGCGTCGTGACGTCGCGGGACTGTCGGTCCGAATCGAGCTTGTCCTTTATCTTTGCGAGTAAAGCGCGAAGGTCCCGGGAGGAAACAGGCTTGAGGACGTAGTCGAAGACATTGTTGCGTATCGCCGCTTGGGCGTAGGAGAACTCGTCATAACCAGAGAGGATTACTACGACTATGCCGGGATCTTTCTCCCTGGCGTGGGCCGCGACGTCGATACCGTCGGCATGAGGCATGTGGATGTCCGTCATTACGACGTCAGGCTTAAGCTCGTCGATGGCGGCCATTGCGTCCCTGCCGTTCTCGCAGGGCGGGAGGAATTCGAAACCCGCCTCAGCCCAATCGATCTTGGATTCGAACCCGCGGCGGACTATTTCCTCGTCGTCCGCCATCAGGAACCTGTACATTGCGCCCCCGTAATACTGATTCACCACGGAGACACAGAGCATATTGGGGAGAGCACGGAGGGGAAAGTGAAAAAAAGAAAAGAAGTGGAGAGATTCTCAATCTCTCCGCATAATCCCCTTTCTGTTTCTCTTCTCCGTACTCTCCGTACTTCTCACAGCGCCCTGCGCTGGCTTGGGCGCCGCTCCGTGGTTGCCTTTCGCTTTTTACATTATATCACGGTTTTTTAGCCACGCTTTGCGTATTTTTTCATGTCGAAGTAGACGGCGGCGATGATGATGAAACCCTTGACGAGGAGCTGGTAGTAGGAATCCACGCCGAGGTAGGTCATGCCGTAGTTGATGATGCCGAGGGTGAGGACGCCTATGATCATGCCGCTCATCGTGCCGACGCCGCCCGTTTGCGAGACGCCGCCGACCGTGACCGCGGCGATTGCGTCGAGCTCCATGCCGTTCGCCGTCAGCGCGTTGGCCAGTCCCAGCCTTCCCGCGAGGAGGCAGCCGGCGATGCCGTACAAGAGGCCAGCGTAAGTGTAGACCATGACCGTCTCGCGCTTGACGTTGATGCCCGAGACTCTGGCGGCCATAGCGTTACCGCCTATCGCGTAGAAATTAGTGCCCCGCTTCGTGTGCCGCAGAAGGACCCATATGACGAAGCAGGCGATCGCCACGTAGATGGCGAGATTAGGTATCGGCCCGACCGACCCTTGCGCTATCGCTTTGTAGTTGTCTTTGAGGTCGCCGACGACCGCCGCCTTCGTGTAAATGAGCTGCGCTCCGCGGGCGATGGACATGGTTCCCAGGGTTGCGATGAAGGGCGGGAGCCTTCCGAAGGCTATCAGCACTCCATTGAAGAGACCGAAAATGCCTCCTGTGACGATGCCGACCACGAAGGGAAGCCAGAGGGGGAAATCCTTGCCGGCGTAGAGGGCCGCCGCATAGTCTGGCGACTGAGCGAAGCTCGCCGCCACGCTCGCCACGAGGCAGACGACGTAGCCTATCGAGAGGTCGATGCCCCAGGTGATGATGATCATGCCGACGCCGAGGGCGGCGAAGGCGCGCACCGACTCGGCGATCATCAGGTTGCGCACCGACGGCCATTCGAAAGACCTGCCCCCGGTCATGAGCCCTAGGAGGATCGCGAGTGAGACGAAGGTCACCAGTGTCGTGTTCTTGCTTATGAACGGGCCGATGCCTTTCTTCGGCGCGAGGGAATTTACTGCGGCCATAGCTGACTCTCCTTGCTAGTTTTCGAACTGCGCCGCGAGGCGCATGACGCTCTCTTGCGTGGCTTCTGCCTTGTCGAGGGTGCCCGTATGACGGCCGGCGCAGAGCACCATCACGCGGTGCGACATGCCGATAAGCTCGGGCATCTCCGAGGAGACCATGATGACCGACTTGCCGTTCGCCACGAGATCGGCCATGATCGAGTAGATCTCGTATTTCGCGCCAACGTCGATGCCCCTCGTCGGCTCGTCCATGATCAGTATGTCGGGCAGGGTCATGAGCCATCGGCTCACGAGGACCTTCTGCTGATTGCCCCCTGACAAGTTCTGTATCTGCGTGGCCATCGTCGGCGTCTTGGTCCTGAGCGCCTCGTTGAGCTTCTTCGTCTCGGCCTCGATTTTGCGGTGCTTGAGGAAGCGCAGGGCGTTGAGGTAGTTGCCCAAGGACGCGATCGCAGTGTTGGCCGTTATGGACATGAGGGGAAAGATGCCCGAGCCGCGGCGATCCTCGGTGATGAGGCCCATGCCCTTGCGTATCGCGTCCCGCGGCGAGCGCACCTCGACCTTCTTGCCGTCTATGAATATCTCGCCTGAGCCGATCTTCCGCAGGCCGAATATGGACTCTACAAGCTCTGTGCGCTGCGCCCCGACGAGGCCCCCTATGCCCAGGATCTCGCCGCGGCGGAGAACGAAGCTCACGTCCTTGAAGGAACGCGGGTTCGCCGAAGTGAGGTTCTTGACCTCGAGCCTGACTTCCCCGATCGTCGACTCGACGGGAGGAAAGCGGCTCGTGTTGTCGCGCCCGACCATCAGCTTGATGAGCTTGTCCTCGTCGATCTCGTGGATCGGATAGTTGCCGATCATCTTGCCGTCGCGCATGATCGAGACCTCGTCGGCTATCTCGAATATCTCGCTCATTCTATGCGATATATAGATGACCGCTACGCCCTTCGCGGCGAGGGTCCTGATGATCTTGAACAAGTGCTCGGTCTCCGTCTCGGTGAGCGACGACGAAGGCTCGTCCATCACGACGACCGAGGCGTCATAGGAGACTGCTTTTACGATCTCGCAGGATTGCTGCTTGGATACCGAGAGGGCGATCATGCGCTCGGACGGATCGATGTCCATGTCGAGGCTCTTAAGCAGGGCGACCGTATCCGCATGCATCTTCTTATGGTTGAGGAAGCCCATCGGTCCTATCTTGATAAGAGGCTCGCGGCCGAGCCAGATATTTTCGCACACCGAGCGCTGCGGCACGTTGGAAAGCTCTTGGTGTATCATGGAGACGCCCGCCTCGAGCGCGTCCTTGGCGCTGTGGAAATTCACCTTGTTGCCCTTGAGCATCACATCGCCCGAGTCCTCGCGGTAGATGCCGAAAAGGCACTTCATCAGCGTCGACTTCCCCGCCCCGTTCTCGCCCATGAGGGCATGCACCTTGCCCGCTCGGACTCGCAGGGTCACGTCGTCGAGGGCGCGTACGCCTGGGAAAGACTTGGAAATGCCGATCATCTCGAGGACGTATTCGCTGCCCCAGTCATTTGCCATGTAAATCCTCCGAAATGAATAGAGAGATTCACCACGGAAGCGCGGAGATGAACTTCTCCGTGTCTCCGTGGTGAATGGGCTAGATGTCTTTCGGCCCGATTACTTGGTGATGAAAGACTTGTAGTTGTCTTTCGTGACTGCCTTGAAGGGGACGAGGTAGCACTGGCCGATGACCGACGCGTCGTTCGCGGGGGCCTCGGCGCCGACCTTGCTCTCGGGCTTCAGGCCCCAGGCAACGAATCCGGGTTTGTATTTGCCAGTCGCCATGGCGAGGGCGAGCTCAAATGCCGTGGAGGACTGTCCCACCGCGTCCTGGAGGACTGTGGCGTAGAGCTTGTTCTGGTCCATGGACTTGAGGGCGACCTGGGTGGCGTCTACACCGATGACCGGCACCTTGAGGATGGTGCCGTCCGAGGCGTCGTCTTTGGTGTACTTAGCGGTGAGGAGGGACTCGACCGCGCCGAGGGCCATCCCGTCGTTGTTGGCGATGACGATGTTGAACTTGCCGTCGTAGGCCGCTATCCAAGCGTCCATCTTCTGCTGAGCCTCATCCGGCTTCCAGTTCGCGGTGTCCTGGGCGATGACGTTGACCGTGTAGCCCTTCGCCTTCAGGCCGCCGAGCACGGCGTCGGTGCGGTATTTCTGCGCGGGGTGGCCGAGCTGGCCGAGGAGGATGAGGGCGTTGATCGTCTTCCCTGGGGCGAGCTTGCCGGGATTCTTCTGGAAGTACTTGTCGATGATGTCGGCCTGGATCGAGCCGGCGACGGTCTCAGGGCTGGAGGCAAGGAAGAATTTTTTCCCGACCTTGAGGGCCGCGACCGAGGGCTGGATGTTGGAGAAGGCTGCGCCGCCGCCTGCCGCCTGGATCGCCTTGGCCATCTGCTCGGTGGCTTCGGTCTGGTTCGGGACGATGACGAAGTACTTAACGCCCTGAGTGAGGAGGGTGTTGAGCTGATCGAGCTGGGTAGCTTGATCGGAGCGCGAGTCGAGGAGCTTGAGATCCACGCCGGCCTTGTCCGCGAGGACTTTGAGGTTGGCAGCGTAGTCGGCGACGAACTGCTCATCCAGGTTGCGGATGAGGGCGCCGATCACGGGCTTGGGCGCCGCGAAGGCGCTTCCAGCGATGACGGCAAGGACGAGGGCGAAGACGATAAATTTCTTCATAAACGCTCTCCTCTTACGAGCGCGCATTGCGCTCGCCTACAAAAACGGTGATATGTCGATCGCTATGCGATCGGCTCAGTAAAATGGAGCGTACGCCCTGTCTTGAAAAACCGGCAATCGAGGATTCAGCACTCGCTGTACGTTTTTCAGCACTCGTCTCTTGGCGGGACGGATACCGGCAGTTCTCGCTTACGTTTTTTGTAATCGATTACATTTTCCATCTTGACAGCTGAGGAAAACTATGTAAACGATTACATGGATAGATATAAGGAGGCATTCTGTGCTGATTGGAATCGCGCCCTGCATTTCACCGGAACTTCTAGCCGCCCTCGCGAAGATGGGCCACGGCGACGAGATAGTACTCGCCGACGCTTTTTTCCCGGGGGACAGTTTCAATGAGCGCGTGATACGCGCCGACGGCATAAGGATCCCCGAGCTTCTCGATGGAATCCTCGCGCTCATCAACCTGGATGCCTATGTTGATACGCCTGCCATCATGATGCAGCCTACGCCGGGCGATAAGCTCGATCTTTCAGTCGAGAACGCCTATCGAGCCGCGATAGACCGGCACTGGCCAAAGACTCCGGCGATCGGACGGATGGAGCGTTTCGCGTTCTACGAGCGCTCCAAGAAGGCTTTCGCCGTCGTCATGACAGGCGAGACGGCGACCTATGGGAATATCATCCTTAAGAAGGGCGTGATTCCCCTCGGCAAATGATGTTCGATCTTCCTCGCTCAGCTTTTCGTCGCCACGATTGCGGCCAGCGCGGCGAAGAGACCCGAGGCCGGGTCGGCGGAGAAGACATACTTTTCGTCTCTTCCCGCTCGCTTCACGGAGAAATGGGGGAAGGCCGGTCCCGCAAGGCGCGCGAAGAAGCCTCGCTTCGTGGCGACTTCGGCCTCGAGCTCGTCGCGGGGAATGACTATGTCCACCGGCTTTTCGCGATCTCCCGAGGACTTGCTTGTTTTCTTGAACAAACTGAGCAGCCAGTTTTCGCTGGGCATGTGCTTGAATCGGAAGGACTTGTCCGTGATGATCACGAGTCCCCATATCGTCGAGCCATCGCCCTTGAGCCATTCACCGATGCTTCGCGCCTCGACCTTCTCTCCCGTCTCGCTCTCAAAGGCGTTCCAGAACTCGGTAGCTTCGTCGGACATGGTCGCACTCCTTCGAGACGGAGTATATCTGAAGAGAGGGGAGCCGCATAGCGTGAAAAGCAAGGGGAAGCCGACGACTAGCCTCGCCGAGGGCAATGCCACAATACGAGATGTTGCCACCGCCTCGGGGCTCTCTACGGCGACGGTCTCGCGGGTCCTCAGCGGGGCGGACTCGGTCTCGCCCGAGACCGCCCGGCGCGTCCTCGCTCAAGTAGACGCTCTCGGCTACAGGATGAACCGCGTGGCGCGCAGCCTCAAGACGCGCTCGACCCATACGGTGGGCGTTATCGCCCCCGAGCTCGCGAGCGAGTTCTTCATGCTCCTCGCGGAGAGCATGGAAAACGCGCTGTCCGCCCACGGCTACAGTCTCATCGTTTGTTCCTCGCGCGAGAGCGGGGAGGCGGAAGGCGAGCGGCTGCGCCTGTTGGGCGAGAGGCTCGTCGACGGGGTCGTGGTCATTCCCTCGACCGGCTCCGGAGTCGCTCTCTCCCGCGCCAGGTCTACCGCTCGTTCATCCACACCTCTCGTGCTCGTCGATCGCTTCGTCGAAGGACTCAAGGCCGACTCGGTACTCGTGGACAACGAGGGCGGCGCCTACGACGCGACGATGGCCCTCGTCGCCGAAGGCCATCGCCGCATCGGTTTCGTCGGCGGCGACCTTTCGGTCTCTATCGCGCGCGAGCGCTACGAGGGCTGGCGCCGTGCGATGTGCGAATCCGGCCTCGCCGAGGAGAGCCGCTTCGTGAGCTTCGCCGGCCTCCACGTCAACTCGGGCTACGAGGCGATGCGCGCCATGCGCTCCTATGCTGACGCGCCCGACGCCTACTTCATCGTCAACGCCTATACGCATCTGGGGGCGACCAATTACCTCGTTTCCGAAGAGCCTCCCGCCCGATCGGCCGCGGTCGCCTTCGCGGCCTTTGACGAGACACCTTATGCCCCGCTCTTACGCTTCTGCCGCTACTCGGTGTCCCAGCCGGTCGCTGAGATAGGCGCCAGGGCTGCCTCGATACTTCTCAAGCGGATGGAGGGCGGCCTCGGTGCGCGGCCCATCCACGAGAGGCTGAAAACTACGCTCCATCGTCACGATATGCATTTCGCGAAATTATAGGAGGCTATTATGGCAGAAGTATCCGACATGAAGGTTTTTTCTCCGACCATGAGGCTCAAGGGCGGGCTTCCCAAGATCGGCATCAGGCCGGCTATCGACGGCAGGCGCAACGGCGTGCGCGAGAGTCTCGAGGAGCCCACGATGGGCATGGCGAAGGCAGCAGCGAAGCTGATTTCGGCCAACCTCCGCCACCCGAGCGGGCACGAGGTCGAGTGCGTCATCGCCGATTCCTGCATCGGAGGCGTCGCCGAGGCCGCGGCCTGCGCCGAGAAGTTCGCCCGCGAAGGCGTGGCAATCACCCTCACTGTCACTCCCTGCTGGTGCTACGGCTCCGAGACTATGGACATGGATCCTCTAACCATCAAGGCGGTATGGGGCTTCAACGGCACCGACCGCCCAGGCGCGGTATACCTCGCCGCCGTACTCGCCGCCCATAGCCAAAAGGGCTTGCCCGCCTTCGGCATCTACGGACGCGATGTCATGGACCTCAAGGACACGGGGAATATACCCGCGGATGTCTCCGAGAAGATCCTCCGTTTCGCCCGTGCTGGCCTCGCGGCCGCGTGGATGCGCGGCAAGTCCTATCTCTCGATCGGCTCCGTCGCGATGGGCATAGCGGGCTCCACAGTCAACCCCGACTTCTTCCAAGACTACTTGGGCATGCGCAACGAGTCCGTCGACATGAGCGAGCTCGCGCGCCGCTTTGATGAGAAGATCTACTCCGAGGCCGAGTTCAAGCGCGCCCTCGGGTGGGTGAAGGCCAACTGCAAGGAGGGAGCGGACAACAATCCTCCCGAAGCCCAGCACTCGCGCGATCGCAAGGATAAAACCTGGGCCACGAGCGTGAAGATGGCCATGATCGTCCGCGATCTCATGGTCGGAAGTCCGGACCTGAAGCGCAAGGGCCTGGTCGAGGAGTCCCTCGGCCACAACGCCATCCTCGCGGGCTTCCAGGGGCAGAGGCAGTGGACCGACCACTTCCCCAACGGCGATTTCATGGAGACTATCCTCAATTCGAGCTTTGACTGGAACGGTATCCGCGAGCCCTACATCGTCGCCACCGAGAACGACGCTTTGAACGGCACGGCCATGCTCTTCGGCCACCTCCTCACGGGCACCGCGCAGATATTCTCCGACGTGCGCACCTACTGGAGCCCCGAGGCGGTGCAGCGCGTCACCGGTTGGAAGCCCACGGGTGACGCGGCGGGAGGCTTCATCCATCTCATCAACTCGGGCGCGACCACGCTGGACGGCACGGGCAAGGAGCGCAAGGACGGCAAGCCCGCCATGAAGCCCTACTGGGAGATTGCGAGCCAGGAGGCCGGAGCCTGTCTCGACGCCACACAGTGGCGCTACGCTTCCTTAGGCTATTTCCGCGGCGGCGGCTATTCCTCCGACTTCCTCACCGAGGGCGGCATGAGCGTCACGATGATGCGCATCAACCTCGTGAAGGGCCTGGGGCCGACTCTCCAGATCGCCGAAGGCACAACCGTTTCCTTACCGTCCGAGGTGAACGAGAAGCTCGACCTGCGCACCGACCCGACCTGGCCGACTACCTGGTTCGTCCCACGACTCACCGGGGAAGGCCCCTTCAAGGACGTCTACTCCGTCATGGCCAACTGGGGCGCCAATCACGGCGCCATCAGCTACGGTCACATCGGAGCCGATCTCATAAGCCTCGCCGCCATGCTCCGCATTCCCGTGTGCATGCACAACGTCGACGAGGCGAAGATCTTCAGGCCGAGCTACTGGAACGCAATGGGCATGGACAAGGAAGGCGCCGACTATCGCGCCTGCCAAGCCTTGGGCCCACTATATGGAAGGCAGTAAGGCGGCGCGCGGATGAATCAGGAGGGCACGGCGCTCAAGGCGAGCGCCGTGCCCGATCCCCCTCCGAACTCTCGATGGCCTCGAGGAGCTCCTGCTTCCTCCATGGCTTGTCCAATATGCTGAGAATGTCGCCCGACTCCGCGCAGTGCCTCCGGACCTCGTCTTCCATCTGCCCCGTGATCAGGATCGCTTGCAACCCGGGCCGGCTCTCCCGCGCGAGCCTGATGAGCTCGTCGCCTTTGACCCTCGGCATGAGCCAATCCGTGATGAGGAGCGCGACTTCGATTCCCTCCCGCTCAAGCTCGTCCATGAGGGAGATGGCCTGGTCCGCGTCCAGGGCGGTCTCGATGATGTAGCGCCCACCGAGAGCGAGGCGCAGCTCGCGCTTGAGCGCCAGAAGTTGAAGGGCTTCGTCGTCCACGCAGACTATGGCCTTGGCGCTCATGCTCCGCCTTCCGTGCCGATAATCGGTTCCGATGCTGCGGAGAGGGCCGCGGGCAGTGACACGACGAAGGTCGTGCCTTCCGGTCCCGTGGCGAACGAGATATCTGCCGCGTGCGCCTCGAGGATCTTGCGGCAGATATCGAGCCCTAGTCCCGTGCCTTCGCCGATCGGCTTAGTCGTGAAGAACGGCTCGAAGATCCTGTCGCGGATATCCTCCGGTATTCCGGGACCGTCGTCGGATATGGTCACCAGGATGCGATCCCCCGAACGACGGATTCCGAGGCCCAGCTTCCCTTGCCCGCCCATCGCCTGCAGCGCGTTGTTGATGAGGTTCATCCAGACCTGGTTGAGCCGGTCGCGGTGGCCGACGACGATCCCCTCGTCGCGGTAGTCCTCGACGACCTCGACGCCATATTTCAGCTTGTTGCGGTAGAGGGCGATGAGGTTTTCCAGCTCGCGCTTGACGCATAGCTCGCCAGCCTCTTCTTCCTCCTCGCGGTGGGAGTAGTACTTAAGGGCCCGCACGACGTTGGTGGCCTTTTCGCAGGCGTCCTTGATTATCTGAGCTCCCTGCCTGAGCATCGCCGCCTCGTGGAGGGCGGCGAGAGAGCGCGCGCGGTCTTTGAACGGGAGCAGCTCGGGCAAGGCGGTCCCCGAACGTTGCAGTCCCATGTCGACGATCATATCGGCGGAAGCGGGATCGATGGCTTCCCCTCTTTCCGCGAATTGGGCCATCACCGCCTTCTTCTCTAGCCGATCCGGGATCGAGCGCAGGTCGGCCGCTCGTTTCAGGCAATCCCTGAGAAGGCCCATGAATGCGCTCGCTTCTTCCGAGTCGAACGAGCGGGCCGTCCACAGGAAAGATATTATGCCATCTTCGAGGCCGGCCAGGACGCTGCCGTTGGCGGAATTGATCGCCCCCAGCGGCGTGTTTATCTCGTGGGCGAGTCCTGCGACAAGCCTGCCCAAGGCCGCGAGCCTCTCCGACTGGACGAGCTTGGCCTGAGTGGTCGTGAGCTCGTCCATTGCCCGGGTCAGCTCCTGGTTGCTGCGCTTGAGGCTTCGGTTCGACTCCTCGAGATCTGCGGTCCTCGCGGCCACCTTGCCCTCGAGCTCAGCATTGAGCTTCCGGATCTCCTCCTCGGCGTTTTCCTCCTCGGTGTCGTCTCGGATCAGCGTGCAGACAAGCTCGGCCCTGCCTTGTGAGTCGCGGGCTATCGGGAACTTGCTCACCTGCCAGTGGCGATTCTTCCCATGCAGCGATACTTCTATCGCCTTTGCCGCCATACCTTCACCCTCGCCGATGAGCCTGTCCATGCTCTCGAGCTCCCCCACCGTGGAGGAGGGAAGGACCGAAGAAAGCATCGGCCTTACCGCTCGCTCGGGGCCAGGCTGGCCGAAAAGGCGCGTGAATTCCGCGCTCTGGATTTTGCCCCGCCCGTCCCTGTCCTCGACGGCGATCGCGAGGGGGGAATGGTCCAGAATTCCCTGTAGTTGAAGGGCCATGCTCCTCATCGCTCCGCCGAATTTTTTGCTCATGTAGAGGACTATTCCGATGGCGAAGATCCCGAGGAAGGCGACGAGGAGGACGAGGTCCACGAGGCCCGCCAACTGGCGCCCTCGCTCCTGCGATACGCCGATCCCGACGCGAACCACTCCGATCGTCTCGTTGTCGATCCCCCCTCGATAAGGGGCTGCTATTTCTCTGACGATCCCCTTGTGGCCGCGCAGTTCCTCCGAGACGGGGCTTCCCGCCACCAGACATTTCTGCGCGATCTTTCGCCTGTCGAGGGCGACCGACGTGTCGTCCATGGATGAATCGCTATGGGCTATGATTTTCCCGTCGAGAGTCTCCACGGAGATATACTCGAGCTCGGGAACGCGCACCTTCATATCCTCGACGAGGAGGCGGGTCTGGTACTTGCCCGAGAAGCTGATCCTTCCGATGGATTCGCCGAGGACTGTAGTGATCGCGCCTGCGAGCCGACCTTCCTCCTCTGCCTGGAGTCGGAGGAAGAGGGTGCTGGACACGGCTATCACGAGCAGCATGAGCGCCAGGACAAGGAGTCCGTAGCCCGCTGCCAGCCGCAAGTCGGCGCGTTCTATGGATCGATGGCCGCGCCGCACGGCGCGCTCCTCTTGCGCGGCCTTCATGGCTTAACCACGCGGAGCTCTCCCTCCCACCGAGGTTCGACGCTCGGCCAGGGTTTCGTGAAGGCCTTAGGCAGGGGACCGGCCCATCCGGGATAGGTCTGGAGCGTCTCGGCCGTGATCGGGAAGACTGGCACAAGGGCATAGTATGGAGTCTTCTTGTCTCGCAGGATCGCGTCCGCGGCCCTCATCGCTTCGGCTCCTAAGGGGCCGCAGAACTGGGCAGAATCTATCACCGTAAGTCTGCCCGTCGCTATGTTGGAAACCGAAGCTGGGTCGCCGTCGACCGTAGCCACCATAATATCCCGTCTGCCCGCAGCGGCCAGGCCCGCGACAACGGCGAGGCCCCCCCCGTCGTTGACCGTGAAGACTGCGTCGACGCTGCCACGCTTTGGGAAGTCGTGGAGAATCCCCTGTGCGGCGCCGGCACCGGATACTGGCTCGACCGCCTGATAGCTTTTAAGAATGCGGTAGCGCCGGCCCAGGCCGGCGAAGGCGTCGAGGAAGCCGTCGACTCTCTCGACGGTGGAGGAAACATGGGGATACTCGACGATGATGAGCCTAAGCTCTTTGACGGAGGGGAAGAGCCAGGCTATGTACTCGCCGTCGAGATATCCCGCTTGGTAGTTGTCGGAGCTGCGATAGGCCGCGAGCTTGCCTCCGCTGATGTATTGATCGTAGGCCACGACGGGTATTCCCGCCTTGTTCGCCTCCCGGAGCGGTTCGGCCAAAGCAGCATTGTCCGTCGGCTGGACGATGAGCGCGTCGACCTTGTCGGCGATGAGCGTGCGCATTTGGCGAACCTGATTCTCGATGCCGGCCTCTCCGTCGCCCGCGACCATCGGAATGAGTCGGAGACGGCGCGCCCCTGCCGATACGGCGGCCTCGTTGATCCGATCGACCTCGGTCTCGAGCCCTCTGCGCATCGCCACTTGGCCTGGAATGCTCATCGACCAATAAAGAACCCCGACGCGATAATCCTGCCCGAACTCGCGTGAAGAGAGGACAATGAAGGCTAGCGCGAACGCGGCGGCGAGGATCGCGTGTATATGTATCGACGCGGACGCAAAAGAGCGCCTGTCCCCCAAGCACCGCTTGTCCGGCTCGTTTACCGATTCCAGGCAAGTAGGCATTTTATCATTCTAGATCATTTCCCCGTTAAGTCAACGCGAGGCTTCGCGATCGACACTTTTCGAGTAAACTCGCCTCATGCCGAGGATGAGCATGCTTGCGGCTCTGCGCGTGGGCCAGATATTGGTCGCCGACGGAGCCTGGGGGACAGAACTTCTCAGGTTTGGGCTCCGGGGCGGCGATTGTCCCGAACTGTGGTGCATCTCGCATCCCGACGCGGTTCGCGGCATTGCCGATGTCTATTTGTCCGCGGGGGCCGATCTCGTCGAAACCAACAGCTTCGGTGCGAACCGCTATAGGCTCGGAAGCTACGGCCTCGAGGGAATGGCCTCGCAGTTGAACGAGACGGCTGCTCGGCTAGGCCGGGCGGCTCTCAGCGTGGCTTCGGCCTCCGGACGCGAGAGCCGGCTCATCGGCTCCATGGGGCCATCGGGCCTCCGCTGGGGCGAGGTGTCGCCCAAGGACCTCTCGCTCGCCTTCGCCCTGCAGGCCCGCGCTCTCGCGGCCGGGAGCGTCGACGCCCTGTGCATAGAGACGATGATGGACGCGCGCGAGGCGGCGATCGCCGTTCGCGCCGCGAAGGAGGCAACGGGCCTCGAGGCGATCTGCAGCTATTCATTTGCCCTCGGCCCCGACGCAATGGCCCGGACTATCGCGGGACAGAGCCTGCGGGAAGCGGTCGCGGGGGCGCTTTCGGCGGGCGCGGACATAGTCGGGGCGAACTGCGGCCGAGGCTTCGATGAGACGCTAGCGGTCGGTCGGCAGCTCAAGAGCGCGTTGCGCGAACTAGGGAGCGGCGCGCCGATCATGGTTTCGCCCAACGCTGGACTGCCGATCGCGAGTGGCGGGGGCATGGCCTATCCGGGCACGCCGGAGGCTATGGAACGCTTTGCGCGGGCAGCGATCGCTTCCGGCGCATCCATAGTCGGAGGCTGCTGCGGCACCGGCCCCGAGCACGTCCGCGCGATCAGGCGCGTCGTGGACGGGCTATTCTAGAGCCCTTGCCGCAGGCGTGGATCGAGGAGGTCGCGCACGCCGTCGCCTATGAAATTGGCGCCGAGTGCCAGGGTCAGGATACCCAGCCCAGGGAAGGTGCAGATCCACCAGTAATTGAAGTTGAGCGCCCCGTCGGCGACCATCGCTCCCCATTCGGGAGCGGGCGGCGGCGAGCCCAGACCAAGGTAGGAGAGGCCCGAGAAAAGGAGTATGGCATTGCCGAAGTCGAGCGTCGCCAGAACCAGCATGGGGCCGAGGCTGTTGGGCAGGATCTCCTTGAAGAACACGCGGAAGTGCGAAGCCCCGAGCGCGCGCGATGCTTCGACGTACTCGTTCTGCTTCTTCGATATCACCATGCTCCGCATGACGCGCGCGTAGTTCGGCCACCAAATGACCACCATCGCGAGCAGTGTGTTGAAGAGGCTCGGCCCCAGGGCCGCGGCTATGGTCATGGCGAGGATTATGCCCGGGAAGGCCAGCACCATCTCGGAGACGCGCATCATGATGTCGTCCACGACGCCGCCCACGTAGCCCGCAATGCCTCCATAGATCATGCCGAAGGTCGCGGAGAGCGCTATCGTGGCGAGGCCGGCGAAAAGGGACACGCGGCTGCCCACGAGGACGCGGCTCAAGATATCGCGGCCGATGCTGTCGGTCCCGCACCAGTGCGCCGCGCTCGGCGGCTGGAAGCGTCCGGCTATGTCCTGGGCGAGACTGTCGTAGGGCGCTATCCAGGGGGCGAAGGCGGAGAGCAGCACCCATAGCGCGAACACGACGACCCCGAAGGCGAAGGCGCGGTCGTTCTTCATCAGGCGGCCGAACATCATTCGTACCTCACGCGGGGATCGAGGACGCCGTAGAGGATGTCCACGAGGAGGTTTATGATCACGTAGTTGATCGCGATCAGGATCGAGACGCCAATGATCGCGGGAAAGTCGAGGTTGCGCGCCGCTTGATAGGCGTAGCGGCCTATGCCTGGCCAGGCGAAGATCGTCTCCACGAGCACCATGCCGCCTAGGAGGTTGCCGAAGCCGAGGCCTATCACGGTGACGACGGGGATGAGAGCGTTGCCGAGCGCGTGCCTGATTATGACTTTATCGTCGGCGAGGCCTTTGGCGCGCGCCGTGCGTATGTAGTCCATCGATAGAATCTCGAGGAGGCTCGAGCGGGTCGTGCGAGTGATGAGGCCCATGGTGAAGGCGGCGAGCACAACGCCCGGAAGCACGAGGTGCGAAAAGGCGTCCAGCGCCGTGGAAAGGTCCCCGGCGATGATGGCATCGAGGACGAAGAGCCCCGTGACCGCGTGGGGCGCGGAGAAGCGAGTGCTCAAACGTCCGGGGCCGGGCGCGATGCCGAGGACGACATAGAAGAGGAGAAGGACCATGAGGGCGAGCCAGAAGCTCGGCACCGAGGCCCCGAGCACCGATATTCCGCGGATGATGCGGTCCGTCGGGTTATTGCGTTTTATCGCCGAGACGATCCCGAAGGAAACGCCGAAGATCACCGCTATAACGATCGCGAAGAGGGCGAGTTCGAGCGTGGCCGGGAAGTACTGGCCGAGGTCCATGGCGACCGGCCTCTGGGTCCTGATCGATGTACCAAGGTCTCCTCTAAGCAGGGCTCCGAGATAGATGAGATATTGCTCGTACAGAGGCTTGTCGAGGCCCCACTTCGCCTTGTAGGCGGCCACCATCTCCTTGTTGTCCATGTTACGCTGGCTCAGGTTGGCCAGGACCGGATCGCTCGGGACTGTGTGCGAGATGACGAAGACGATAAGGGAGACGCCGATCACGAGGAAGACGAGAAAAAGCATTCTCCGCAGGATGTACTTGACGAGTCCCAACTTCGCGACCCTCCTCGTTCCCGACGCAGGGCGGCGGGCCGACCGGCCCGACGCCCTGCTAGCGCATTATTACTTTGCGACCACGGCCAGGTTCAGCTTGTAGAAATCGTTGTAGTACGCGTTCTTGAGTTCGGAGAGGTAGGCGTACTGGCGGGCGTGCTGAAGGAGAACGGCGAAGGGGCTGTCCGCGTCCATCGCCTCCTGGATCGCCTTGAGGTCGGCAGCGCGAGCCTTGGAATCCACTTCGACCGCGGCCTTGTCGCCGAGGGCGGCGAGCTTAGGATTCATCGCGGCGGTCCAGTTGGCGCGCAGGCCCACGGAAGCGCCGGGGAGGAATGCGAGCTGGTTGTTCGGATCGGGGTAATCGGGGCCCCAGTACCAGAGGGAGAGCGCCTGCTTGCCTTTGCGGTAGGGATCGAGGGCGACCATGATGTCGGAAGTCTTGATCTCGGTCTCGATGCCGATCTGCTTGAGGTCGCCCTGGATCTTCTGGGCGAGGGTCGGCAGGTCCATGCCTTCGACGGTCTGCGTCGAGACCTCGAAGGTAGTCTTGAAGCCCTTCTCGTAGCCGGCCTTCTTCATGAGCTCCTTGGCCTTGGCAATGTTCTGGGCCTCCTTTGGAGCCTTTGGTGGCAGAGTGCCGAAGAAGCCGACCTGGAAGGGCGCCACAGGGGTTATGGCTCCTTCGCCGGCGATCGTCTGTATGCCTGTGTAGTCGAGCGCGAGGCGGATGGCCTTCTGCACGTCGACGTTGGCGACCGGGCCGCCGACCTGCGGATCGCGATTCATGAGCATGAAGGTGAGGGTCATGGATTGGGCCTTGGCGACCTCGATATCCTTTTTGCCCTTGACCTGCTTGACTTGTTCGGGCCCGAGATTGAAGGCGACGTCGATGTCCTTCTTCTGCAGCATCATGAGCTGCGCGGCGGGGTCCTTGATCGACTTGAGGACTATCTTGTCGTAGTAGGGCGCCTTGCCCCAGTAGTTCGCGTTTCGCGCTAGAACCAACTCTACCTGGGGCGTGTAAGACTCGATGACATAGGCTCCCGAGCCGGCGGAGTGGCCGTCGAACCAAAGCTTGGCCTTGTCGGAGGTCTGCGCGTCGGCGGCGTTCGTCGCGCCGTTGGCCTGTGCGGTTTTGCTGTCCAGAATCATGAAGACATTCGAGGTCAGCTTCGTGAGAAAGGAGGCATCCTTGCTTTTGAGCTTAATCACGACCATCTGGTCGTCCGGGGCGGCCACCGACTCTACCCCCTCCGCGAGGAAGGCGCCGTTGCCCTTGAGGTTGATGGCGCGCTCAAAGCTCCATTTTGCGTCCTTGGCGGTGAGAGGGTTTCCGCTCGAGAACTTGACGCCCTTGCGGAGCCTGAACGTGTAGGTGAGCCCGTCGGCCGATATGGAGTGGCTCTCGGCGACGCCGTACTTCGGTTCGTCGCAAGAGGGGCCGTCGAACTGCATAAGCGTGTCGTAGACGGGGTGGAGCGCCATCATGGCGTAGGCCTCGTAGGCGAGGGCCGGGTCGAAGGTCTGATAGTCCGGGTCGAGTGCGACTATGAGCTGCTTGGCCGGGGCGGCATTGGCGCCACTCGCCGCGAGGGCGAGCGCGGCGATGAGTGCCGCAAATCCTAGTCTCTTCATCCGCATCTTTTTGCCTTCCTTCCGAGAGATATCCGCCGAGGCAACGCCCCGGCATTTTCATGCGGCCATCGCGGCCGCTTCGTGCCCTACTAGACCTCCGCCGCCCGATGGCAGGCGACGAAGTGAGCCGTCCCCAGCTCGCGCATCTCGGGCTCGAGCTCGGAGCAGATTTTCGCCGCCATGGGGCAGCGCGTGTGGAAGCGGCAGCCCGGGGGAGGGGCCGTCGGACTCGGCACGTCGCCCGCGAGGAGGGGCCTTCCCGCTGGGCGCCTCTCCGGGTCGGCCACGGGTACGGCGGCGATGAGGGCCTTCGCGTAAGGGTGCAGCGCGCCGCTATAGATGTCGCCATGGCTCCCAACCTCGACGAGCTTGCCCAAGTACATTACGCCGACCCTGTCGCTTATGTGATGCACGACGCTCAGGTTGTGCGATATGAAGAGATAGGTGAGACCGTACTCGTCCTGCAGGTCCTCGAGAAGGTTGATCACCTGCGCCTGGATGGAGACGTCAAGAGCCGAGACCGCCTCATCGCAGACTATGAGCTCGGGCCTGAGGGCGATGGCGCGGGCGATGCCGACTCGCTGCTTCTGTCCCCCTGACATCTCGTGCGGATAGCGTGAGAGGTGATAGGGCGAGAGACCCACGCGCTCGATCAGCTCCTTGATCTTCCCATCGCGCTCGGCCTTCCCGCAGATCCTGTGGATTATGAAGGGCTCGGCAAGTATCTCCCGAACGGTCCTGCGGGGATTGAGCGAGGCGCTGGGGTCCTGGAAGATGAGCTGCATCCGTCTGCGCAGCTTCTTAAGCGAGGTGCCGCCCTGCGCCGAGACCTCCTCGCCGTCGAATAGGACACTGCCTCCTGTCGGCTTGTAGAGGCCGAGGATCGCGCGCCCAAGGGTGCTCTTGCCGCAGCCCGACTCGCCGACGAGACCGAAGGTCTCGCCTTTATCTATGGAGAACGAAACTCCGTCCACCGCCTTCACGCGGGCCTTCGAGAGGGAAGCGCGGCCTCCCGCGCGGAAGTAGAGCTTGAGATCGCGTGCCTGCACGAGTGGTATATCGGCCATTCTGCGCTGCCTTCCCTAGCCTTGGCGAAGATGGCAGCGCACCGAGCGGCCGCCGGCGGCCTGGGCAAGCTCAGGCTCCGCCTCGGCGCAGACGCTCTTCGCGTAGCGGCAGCGCGGCCTGAAGCTGCAACCCTCGATCTTCTCGAAGGGGCTGGGTACGACGCCTTCGATGGCGCGCAGCCTCCCCCTGTCCCCCGATATCGTCGGTACCGAGGCGAGTAGGCCCTCCGTATAGGGATGGAGCGGCGAACGGAAGAGTTCCTTGATCGGGCTCGATTCGACGACCTGGCCCGAGTACATCACGACAACCCGGTCGCAGGTCTCGGCAATCACGCCGAGGTCGTGCGTGATCATGATGACCGCGGAATCGATGTCGTTCCGCAGGCCCTTCATGAGTTCGAGGATCTGCGCCTGGATCGTCACGTCGAGGGCGGTCGTCGGCTCGTCGGCGATGAGAATCTTGGGGCGACAGGCGAGAGCCATCGCGATCATGACGCGCTGCCTCATGCCGCCCGAGAGCTGGTGGGGGAAATCGTCGAACACGCGGTCGGGATTCGGTATGCCAACCAGGCGCAAAAGCTCGATGGCCTTGCCCTTTGCCTCCATTTTCGTCGCGCCTTGGTGCAGGACGATTGGTTCCATGACCTGCTTGCCGCAGCTGTGTATCGGATTGAGCGAGGTCATCGGCTCTTGGAAGATCATCGAGACCTCGTTGCCCCTGATGCTCCGCATCTCTTCGGGGCCGATGCGCAAGAGATCCCTGCCTCGGAAGAGGATGCTTCCCTCGTAAATCTCGCCGGGCGGGCTTGCGACGAGGTTCATGATAGAGAGAGCGGTGACGCTCTTGCCGCAGCCCGATTCCCCTACGATGCCGAGGGACTCGCCGGGCGCGAGGCTGAAGTTCACGTCGCGCACCGCCCGATGCTCTCCCTCGGTCGTCCTGAAGCGCACTGAGAGGCCGCGAATTTCTAGCAGCGCTGAATTAGGTGGCGCGTCCTCGTTCATGCCTCAGTGCTCCATTGCCGTCAGGTTAAAATGCGGTTAAGACGCATACGGCAGAGTACTAAAGCGACAGACGAGGGTCAAGCCGTATCTTTTTATAGAAGCTACATTCGCGTAGTTTAAGCGAGCTATCAGCCTTTCGCCCTGACGAATCGTAGCTGATCCACGCAGGTCTGCGTGTAGGACAGGGCCGGACTCGTTCCTCTGTTCCTGAAGAGCGTGAGACTGGCAGCTCCCGTCGCAAGATCGAGCCAACCTGAGAGACTTACCGTCTCGCCCGAACTAGGATCGAGGAGGGCCGAGAAACTGATCGCCTGGAGGCCGCAGTCATCCTGCCGCGTGTGGCTATCGATGAATCCCCAAGCCGCGCAGGAGAAGCCGTCGAGGCTGAGATTGGCCTGGGTGAAGCCGAAGCGCGCGTCCAGGAGCCTCGGCCGAATCCGAATGGAAGGGTCGTTCGAGTCGACCCATTCGCCGCTGAAGTCCGCGCTCTGTCCCTTCGTCCCGGCCCTTTCGATAAGCCCCAGGGCGGGCTCTACGTGCACGACAGCCGCACCCGGATCGGGTGTGAAGATGAGCTTGTCGATGTGGCGCCCGATGCCATTCTGGCCGGGGAAGGCGGCCGTTGCCACCATGTCGTGCATGAGGAGGAGCTTTCGTTCCGGGCCTTCTTCAAGAAGCTGGCCGCCCTGCCCCGAGACCCAATGCCAGCTCGGGTCCGCCGGCTCATTTCCGATCGAATGCCAGAAGATCGAGAGCGCTAGGCTCTGTCCCCGCTCGGGCGTTTGGTCGCGGGTATCCGCGTAGCCGAGCACGTAATACGTTCCCGTCGAGCCCGTCGTCGATTGATAGCTTCCATATATTCGGCCATCCCTCTCCTGCTTCAGACTCATCACCGAGCCATAGCTATTGCGCCAGATACCGTTCACGCTCATTACCGCACCTTCCTTTAAGCGATACATCGTATAAAAGTCCTATGGCCGAGGGGCGCCTCGATCCTTCTCATACAATCGAATTCCCTTCAGAACCAAAAATCACCTCAACATGGGCTCCAGGATCGGACGACACCCGTAATCGACCGTTTCGGCTGTGAATTATATTGGATACGATCTTGAAACCAACCGAGTCGGCGGATTCGGGGATGAAGTCTTTTGGAAAGCCCGGGCCGTCATCAGCCACTTCGAGCCGCAATGCCTGCCCGTCGAAGTCGATCCGGACCCGAACGGACCCCGCCGTCCCGTCGCGCTGGCCGTGGCGGTAGGAGTTGATGACCAGCTCGGTGACTACGAGACCGATGTCGAGGCAGAAGTCCATGGGAAGCAGGACGGGGCGCCCATTGGTCTCGAAGGAAACAGGATGTTCGCCGAAGCCCTTGCCTAAGTAGGAAATCAGTTCGCTCAGATAGTCGTACAGATCCATGCGCTGTTCCGATTCCAAACCGTATAGACGATCATGGACGAGGCTGATGGCCCGGATCCGTTCTCGGATACCATTGTATGCGTTTTGCACCTCCGGAGTTATCGATCGGTGGGCCTCCATGCTAATTATACTCAAAACGATCTGTAGACTGTTTTTAACCCGATGATGGACTTCCTTGAGCAGCACTTCCTTTTCCGCCAGGGACAGCTCGACCTGGCTGTAGGCTTCTTCAACCTTCCTCGTCTCGGCGGCCAGCGCCTGGTTGGAATGCTTGAGTTCCACGGTCAGTCGTTCGGTCTGATCGAAGGCTCGAGTTGATCGGTAGGCCAGCACCACAGCCTGGAGAAGGACGAAAAACATCGCCCCCCACGGGAACTCGCTCTCTGCCTTAGCCTCGATCACAACATTGCCGAAGGTGATTATCAAAATCCCCAGCAGCACGGTACCTGCCATCAGGATTGGGGCTGCCATGGGGCGGCGGCGAAGGACAAGCCGAATACAGATAGCCCAATAGCCGTAGCCCAATAGCCCCATGGTCATGAAAAAATATACGAACAGGCTCCATGAAAGGACGGGAACCGGCGCCCAGGGGATGAGGACCAGGGGCAAGGCCCCGACTATCAAAAAGACCCTGCGCTCGGCCGGGCTGATGGCGTCGGGGAACAAGGTAGCGAAAAAAATCGTTGCCGAAGGAAGCATCAAGAACATCGATAGGTGTTGGATGCGTACGAATGCGACGAATCCGATGCCCGGCGCCAACTGGGCTAGGAGCTGGTCTCCCGTCGTCAGAGATCGGATAATGACAAGTAGGGAAAACACGGAAAAACTCAGAAAAGCCGTATCCTTGCGACGGAAGAAAAAAAATACCAAGGTGAATAGCGCCGTTCCCGCCAGTATGCCCGTCAGTAAAAGCGCCATGCGTTCATCCCGGTTCTTCGCCCGATTCAAAGTATCCAATGGCCCAAGAAGGGGAGGGAGGACGATACCGCCCCATCGAAATTGATGGTTGGAGACTCGTATAACCAAGTCGAAATTTTCGGTTGAAGGCGAGAGCGACAGGACTGCCGAGCCGATGGCTGGGACCTCGCGCTCTCGATCCTCGCTTGGGAAACCGACTCGGGCCACGATCCGTCCATCAACCTCCACTTCATAGGCTGTCCTGATGGTGGACAATCGCAACCCCAGCGAACGGGTTCCCTGGGGAAGTCGGATCCTCAACCGATAGGTTCCTCCCCCGGTTCCGGAGAAGAATCCGCCCCCGTGCGAGAACCTAGTATCCGGGACCCGCCGGAACGTAGTGTTCGCCGCTGAAATCCTGTCTCCCTCCACCAGCCCTTCATCCACGAACTCCCAAGCGCCTCCGAGGGGAATGACTCCCCGACGAAAATCCCAGGAGCGAAGGTCGAGATATCCCTTGTCGGGAACAGGGACTCGGGGACGAGATAATTGGCGGCCGGCGAGCAGGGCGATCATGGTCAACAACAAAACTCCGCCGGCCATGAAAAATAAACGGGAGAAGTGGGAATCGTTGTTCGATTTCGAGCCCATAACCATAGTATGGCCCGCTTTGGTATCCGAGTCACGCTATTCCATTGACCTGCGCGACTTTCAGGCGATACTATAAGGTCTCGCCGAGACGGGAGCTGCTGTCGACTATCGATCGCCCTGCCGCCGAAGCGTCAAGCACATCGGATTCCGAAGCGCCCGTCGGGCCCCGAGGAAGATGAGACCGGATCTCGATCATCCAATAAGCACGGCCTTGAACGGCGCTACGAGCGTCCCGATGTGTCCTTTCGTCTCCGGAGGGATACTATGATTAACCAAAGTGAGGGCGAGTCCTCGTCGTCCGCCGTCCTCGAGCGGCCTATCGCGCCCCTCGCGCCCGAGGGCAGCGTCAAGCCGGCCGCGTGGGCAAAGAACGTCATCGTCCACGACGAGATCGACCGCTACCTCGAAGGCGGAGAAGACTTCATCGACGATCGGCGCATCGACTCGATACTCTCCGACACCCGAGGGGAGCCCCCCGTCGCCCAGGTTCGCGACATCATCGCCAAGTCGAAGTCGATCAAGACCCTCGAGCTCGAGGAAGTGGGCGCCCTCATGCGCGTGCGCGATCCTGAACTCTTGAGCGAGATGAACGAAGCGGCCCTGGCCATCAAGAGGCATGTCTACAACAACCGAATCGTTGTCTTCGCGCCCCTGTACCTCAGCAGCAAGTGCGTGAACTCCTGCGCCTACTGCGGTTTCCGGGCGGAGAACGAGGAGATGAAGCGGCGGCGCCTGACGCTCGACGAGGTGCGCCGCGAAGCCGAGTCCCTGACCCGGGACTTCGGGCACAAGCGCCTGGTCGTCGTCTTCGGCGAGCACCCCGACAGCGATGTCGACTACATGATCAGCGCCATCGACACGATCTACTCGGTTAAGACGAAGACGCGCGGAGGCGAGGCCAATATCCGCCGGGTAAACGTCAACGCCGCCCCCATGAGCATAGAGAAGCTCAGGCTCCTGCGCGAAGTGGGCATGGGTACCTTCCAGGTGTTCCAAGAGACCTACGATCGCCGAGTCTACGCGCGCGTCCATCCGGCGCGGACGATCAAGGGCGACTTCCGCTGGCGGCTCTATTGCCATCACCGGGCCATGGACGCCGGCGTCGACGACGTGGGCATCGGGGCGCTCTTCGGCCTCTCCGACTGGCGCTTCGAGGCGCTTGGACTGGTGAGCCACTGCCACGAGCTCGAGAAGCGCTACGGCGGCGTCGGCGCGCACACGATCAGCTTTCCTCGTCTCGAGCCGGCGTCGAACGCGCCCTGGCTCGCGGACAAGAGCCACTTCGTCCGCGACAAGGACTTCTTGAAGCTCATCACGGTGCTCCGCCTCGCCGTGCCCTACACGGGCCTCATCTGCACTGCGCGCGAAAGCGCGCCGATACGCAACGAGGCCTTCAGGCGCGGGATCACGCAGGTGGACGCAAGCACGCGCATCGGCCTAGGCGCCTACAGCGAAGGCACGAGCGCCGAGCGCGACACGGGCACGGGCGACCAGGATATCGAGAATCAACAGTTCATGCTCGGCGACGGGCGCAGCCTCGAGGAGCTTGTCGGCTACCTCGCGGACCAGGGCATCATCACGAGCTTCTGCACCGCGGGCTACCGCATCGGCCGCACGGGCGCGCGCATCATGCGCATGTTCCGCGACTGCACCGAGGGCAACTTCTGCAAGCTTAACGCCATCCTCACCTTCCGCGAGTGGGTGGACGACTTCGCGAGCCCCGCAGTGCGAGAAAAGTGCGAGCGCCTGATCGAGCGCGAATACGCCGAGGCGAAAGCTCAGCTGCCTTCTCTCATGCCCGGCTTTGAGCCGCTGTACCAGAAAACGCTGCACGGCTGCCGGGACCTTTTCGTGTAGGCCTTTCGCCGGAAGGGGAAGACGCTCCCCATCTTCCCCTTCTGGCTTTTGGGCTATGAAGGCGTTATTCTGTGGTGAAACACGCGGGAGGAATTCATGGTCGAAAGCGAGCGTCGCTTCGGCTTCGTCGGCATCATCGTGTCTCACTCGGCCTCTTGCGGTCAGGACATCCAGCGCATCCTCTCCGAGAGCCGCGACCTCATCCAGGGGCGCATGGGCCTGCCGCACCTGAACGAGGACAGTCTCTCGGTCATCACCCTCATCGTCTGCGCTACGCCCGAAGAGCTCGGCGGCATGACCGGAAAGCTCGGAAGGCTTAAAGGCGTGTCCGTCAAGTCGGGCCTCGCTCCTCTTACCTGATGTCGCGTACCGACTCGCGATGCACGAGCCTCTGCTTGACCTTCAGGACCTGGGGCTCCTGCGGGTTGTGCGTTATGCGACTTATCAGCATCTGGGCCGATATTCTACCCATGTATGTCGTGTCGATCCTCATGGTCGTGATCTGCGGCATATAGCCCTGGGAATAGTCGGCCATATCGCCCGGAGCGAGGATCGAGAGGTCTTTCGGCACGGAAAGGCCCTGCTTCCCGAGCAGGGACACTATGCGCAGCGCGAGCTCGTCGTCCATGGCGAAGATGGCGGACATGCCGGGATGCTCGCGCACGAGCTTCGCGAGCTCAAGGCCGTCCGCCTCGTCGTCCTCGAGGCAGAGTCGGATGCGGAGCGAGTCCTCGTACTCGAGGTGGTATTCCTCGATGGCTTTTTTGAACCCGAAGAAACGGTCGACGGGCAGAGCCGCGAGATCGGGCCGCACACAATCCACGTACCCGAGGCATAGATGCCCCAGACGGATAAGGTAACAGGCCCCTTCGTAGGCCCCTTGAAAGTCGTCGGCGCAGACCGTATAGAAGCGATCCTGGAAGTTCGAGTTCATCACGACGACTACCGGGATATCGGCGGACTCGAGGAGCAGTATGAGCTCGGGCGAGGCGAAGTGCAGGGTCGCCACGCCGATCGCGTGAGAGCAGCGTATCTTTTCGAGAAGCTCGGTCGTGCTCTCTGACGTAGAGATAGGGATGATGATGGTGTTGTAGCCCGCCTGGCGCAGGGTCGTGTCCAGCTCTTGTATAACCGGCCGCACGAGCACGAGGGCCATCTCCCATTCGAGGTCGAAGTCGAGGAGAACTGCTATGTTCCGGGAAGGAACGGTAGAATCCTCGTTTTTTTTGCCCTTATGGCGGTACCCGAGCGAGAGGGCGGCATCGAGTACCCGCTGTCGCGTCTGGGCCGATATTCTGCCACTGTCCGATAGCACCAGAGACGCTGTTGTCAGGGAGACCCCAGCGCTTTTCGCGACATCGCTTAAGTTGTTTTTGCCCTGTGCTTCGCTCATTGTGGTAAAATTTTACCACAATTTCTTAGTATGCACAATATTAATTTTTTCGGTTTAAGATAAAAAATGAGAATATTTTTGTGAAATACTGCTAAAAAAAGTTGACAGATATGGCGTTAGTAGTACCATCAGACATTCCGCGACGGTGAAAACGCATCGCAAGGAAGGTCAAGATGCAACGATACGGACAAGTGATAAAGGTAAAACCAGAGGCGGAGGCAGCGTACAAGCGCTATCACGCGGCGGTTTGGCCCGAGGTCGCGAAAACGATTCGGGCCTGCAATATCCAAAACTATTCGATCTACCTGAAAGATGAGTTCCTGTTCGCCTACTTCGAGTATATCGGGAAGGACTTCGAGGCGGACATGGTGAAAATGGCGGCCGATCCCAAAACTCAGGAATGGTGGGCGGTCGTCAAACCTCTGCAAGATCCCCTCACGACCCGCGGAGCCGACGAATGGTGGGCGGACATGGAAGAAGTGTTCCATCAGGACTAACGGGAAATTTAGGAGGATCTGACGATGGACCACAAAGAGCGGTTTTTTCTTACTATCGAACGAAAACCTGTGGATCGTCCCGCCACCTGGCTTGGGGAGCCCGTCAAGGATGCGATTCCCGGCCTGCTTAAGCATTTCGGCGTCTCTTCGTTCGGCGACCTGAAGCGGAAGCTCGATGACGATGTCTATCACGTGAACATTCCCTACAGCTCTCCGACGAGTAACCATGTGGCGGCGGCCTTCGATTTCGCGAAGAAGACTGGACATCAGGACTATGAGAATAGGACGCTCACGGCGCCCGGCTTCTTCGAAGATTACGAGGATCCGTCTCGAGTCGAAGACTTCGACTGGCCCGATCCGGCGAAGTACATCTCGCCGCAGCGCTGTCGCGAAGTGGTCGATGAAGTGCCGACGGACGCTGCGACCATGGTCCTCGCCTGGTCGGCACATTTTCAGGATGCCTGCGCGGCCTTTGGCATGGAGACTGCCCTCGTCAAGATGATGACCGAGCCCGAGATGTTCGGCGCGGTCATCGATCGGATCCTCGAGTTTTACCTGAAAGCGAACGAGATATTCTACGAGTCCACCAAGGGACATCTCGACGCGGTCCTTATCGGCAACGATTTCGGCAGCCAGACCGGGCTCATGCTCTCGCCCGCCCTCATCCGGGAACTCGTTTTCCCCGGGACCAAGAAGCTCATAGATCAGGCTCACGCCTATGGTCTCAAGGTCGTCCACCATTCCTGCGGCTCGATCTACGACATCATCCAGGACCTTGTGGACCTCGGCGCTGATGCGATTCATCCGATCCAGGCGCTCGCTCACAATATGGAGGCCGATCGTCTCGCTCGCGATTTCGGCAAGGTGACATCGTTCTGCGGCGGCGTCGACGCGCAGAACCTCCTCGTCCAAGGGACGGCCGATCAAGTCGCCGTGGAAGTCCGCAGGCTCATGGGGATATTCCCCACGGGGCTGATCATTAGCCCGAGCCACGAGGCGGTCTTGCCCGATATCCCTTCAGCGAACGTCGAAGCGATCTTCGAAGCGGTCCACCAAAGATGAACTCAAGGGAGCGAGTCCTAGCGGCGATCGCCCATCGCGAGAGCGACCGCGTGCCCGTCGACCTAGGCGCTACCCCGAGTTCGGGCATTTCGGCGCTCGCGTACGCGAGGCTCGCCCGAGCGATGGGGGTCGCCGACCCGAGACCGAAGGTCTACGACGTCGTGCAAGAGCTCGCGCAGCCCGATGAGTGGATGCTCGACGCGTTCGGCATCGATGTCGTCGACATCGGGCGGACCTTCAACGACAAGGCCGAGGATTGGACCGAGACGATGATGCCCGACGGCACCGCATACCTGTATCCCTCGTGGTTCAAGCCGCGGCGGAAAGGCGACGATTTCTTCTTCTACGATACCGAGGGTACTCTGCTTGCGCGGCGGCCCGCGGGGGCTACCTTCTACGACGAGCGCTGCTTCCCCTACGAAGAAGGCTATCCCGTCGATTACAGCGGGCTCGACAAAGCCATGACAAAAGTGCTGTGGTCCGCCATGGTGCATTCGCCTTGGGATCATGCCTCCGAGCCCGGTTTCTGGGAGGATCTGCGAGAGCGCGCCCTTGCGCTCCGCGCGAGCACCGATCGGGCTCTCGTGATCGTCGCGGGCTGCAATCTTTTCGAGTGGGGTACCTTCCTGCGGCGCATCGATAACTTTCTTGTCGACCTCGTCTCCGAGGAGGCGGAGGTAGAGACGCTGCTAGACGCTCTTTTGGAGCGCCACCTCGCGACCCTGGCGAAGGTCTGCGAGGCCGTAGGCGACGTCGCGGACGTGATCCGCTTCGGAGACGACCTCGGCCACGAGGGCGGGCCGTTCATGTCGCCCGATGTGTACAGACGCCTCTTTAAGCCCAGGCACACGATCCTCGTCGACTACGTGAAGGCCCACAGCTCGATGAAAACTTTTCTGCATTCCTGCGGCTCGATCTACATGCTCATCCCGGACCTGATCGAGGCGGGGTACGACATACTGAATCCTGTGCAGACCAGCGCGCGCGACATGGAGCCCGAGAGGCTCAAGCGCGAGTTCGGGGCGGACATAACGTTCTGGGGCGGCGGTGTGGAGAACCGGACGGTGCTCGCGCGCGGCACTCGAGAGGAAGTGCGGGCTCAAGTGCTCGACAGGCTCGAGCTTCTTTCCAAGGGCGGAGGCTTCGTCTTCAACACGGTGCACAACATCATGCCGGACGTACCGCCGGAAAATATCCTGGCGATGTTCGAGGCAGTCGCTGAATACAACGGCGCGGGGTCGATCCCCGCAGGGGGCGCGGATTGAGCGAGGGTGATATAGGACTCGCCTTAGAAATGTCTCACGTCGGGAAGAAATTCCCGGGGACGATCGCGGTGGACGACGTGAGCTTCGAGGTCTATGCGGGCGAAGTGCACGCTTTGGTCGGAGAGAACGGGGCGGGCAAGTCGACGCTCATGAAGATGCTAGCGGGGTCCTTCGACGATTACACGGGCCGAATACTCATCAACGGCAAGGAGGTCGCGCTCCATTCGCCGACAGTGGCCAAGAAGTACGGCATCGGCATGATCTACCAGGAACTCAGCCTCGCGAAGCCGATCAGCATCGCGGAGAATCTCCTGGTAGGACGCCTGCCCAAGAAAGGGCCCTTCCTCGACAGGAAGAGGATCGATTCGGAGACTCGTTCCTGGCTCTCCAGAGTGGGGCTTGATCTTGACCCGAACCTGCCTATCGAAGACATAAGCCCGCACGAGGCCCAACTCGTCGAGATCGCGAAGGTGCTCGCCAACAAGCCCTGCATCCTTGTCATGGACGAGCCGACTTCGGCCCTCTCCCGCGAGGAGGTCGACCGCCTGTTCGAGATCATCGGGCAGCTCAAGAACCAGGGGCTTGCTATCGTCTATATATCGCATCACCTTCCCGAGATATTCGCCATAGCCGACCGCATCACAGTGATGCGGGACGGTAAGAAAGTAGCGACGAAGGACAAGGCCGAGATGACGCGCGAGGAGGTGGTGCAGATGATGGTCGGCCACTCCGAGCGTGAGTTTTACCACGGGCAGCCGCGCGCTTCGGGGGGAGAGCGGCTACGCGTGGAAGCCCTGACCCGTAAGGGTTTCTTCCACGACGTATGCTTCGCGGCGAGGGCGGGCGAGATATTGGGCATCTGCGGACTCGCGGGCGCGGGCAGGACCGAGCTGGCCCGTGTGCTCGTCGGGCTCGATCGGAAGGATTCCGGCAAGGTTTTTCTGGACGGACGAGAAGCGAGTCCGCGCAATATGGCCGCAGCCCTCAGGCTGGGGATCGCGTACCTGAGCGAAGATCGCAAGTCCGAGGGCCTCGCCCTCAGGCTCTCCATAAAGGAGAACGTCCTGGCCGGGCTCATCCCGATGCATAGCAAGGCCGGAGTCTACCTGCCCGAGGCGGGCTCTGCTGTCCTCGAAAGCCTCATGCGGGAGCTCTCGATCTACCCGCGGGATCCGAGCCGGACGGTAGGCAATCTGTCGGGCGGCAATCAGCAGAAAGTGCTGCTCGCGAAATGGATGGCCTGCGGCCCGAAGGTGCTCATCCTCGACGAGCCGACACGGGGCGTCGATATAGGCGCGAAGATGATCATCCACGCTCAGATCGAGCGCCTCGCGAACGAGGGGCACACGATCATCCTCATATCGTCGGACCTGCCCGAGCTCGTCGGCCTGTCGGACCGGGTGATGATCATGCGCAAGGGACATTTCATTCGAGAGATGGCCAAGGAGGACTGTACGGAAGAATCCGTTCTTATCGCGGCCAATACCGACGTCGCGCGCCCGGCGCAAGAGGTCGCGCATGGCTGATCAAGCGATTGCGAAAGCGGACGCGCGCTCGACGGCGCAAGGCCGCTTCATCCATTTCGTCAATGTGATAGGCATCTACTTCGCCGCGCTGCTCTTCGTGCTTCTGGGCTTCGCGCTCCAGGCCGCCGGCGTGATAACTAATTTCGCGTCGGCGCAGAATTTTCTCAATATAGTCGACAACGTCGCGATGCTCGGCATCGTCGCGGTGGGCATGTCCTTCGTGACCTACTCCGGATCCATGGCCGACATGTCGGTTCCCACGACGATGGCGCTTTCGGGCATCGTCGCGGTCCAGTTCCTCAAGGTTGGATTCTGGCCGGCGATCGCCGCCGCTTTCGCCGTGGGTCTGGTCATTGGCCTTGTGAACGCCGTTGTCGTCGGGCGCTTCAAGGCAAATCCGATAATCTGGACCTTGGCGATCAATTATGTGTGCATGGGAATCATCAGAGTAGTGTGGGTCAACAAGCAAATCTATCCTGACATGATAGCGAGCACCAAGGATGTAAGCCAGGCCTTTGATGCGATCTATCGGCTCGAGGTCGTGAAAGGCTTGGGCGGCAACCCTCTCGCTAGCCTGCGGCTTCCGCTCGTGATGATGGTCGCCATAGTGATCATCGGCCAGATAGTCCTCTCCAGGACGAGTTTCGGCGCCCAGCTCAAGCTGACCGGATCGGCCCGCAAGGCCGCGAAGTTCACGGGAGTCAACGTCGAGCTCATAACGGGCGCGGCCTTTATTGTGGCCGCCATCACCGCCACGCTGGGCGGGCTGACCGTGACCTCCCTGTCCCGAGTCGGGGCCTATTACAACGGTGCGGGCTACGATTTCCGCGCGGTGACCGCCATCGTTATCGGCGGCATGTCGCTCTCCGGGGGGCGTGGATCGATCATCGGCGTGCTGGGGGGAGTCCTCATCATAGGGCTCATCAACAATATCATGACGCTCATCGGCATTCCCACTCTCTCCCAGGATATGATCCGCGGCGCGATCTTCATCACCGTCGTGGGCATCAACGCCAAGTCGCTAAGGAGTCTCGGCCGTGACGACGCATAAGAAGCTCGACAGAAGCGGGGCCCTTTCCTGGGTCGACCACAATCGCATCTACTTGATCTTTGTGGTCGCGCTCCTCGTAATGACCGCCTTCGCGCCCAAGTTTTTCAATGTTTTCAACTTGACGACGATATCAAAGACGGCCGCCATGAACGCCTGTGTGGCCATCGGCTTCACGATCGTCATGATCTGCGGCCATCTCGATCTATCCATCGGCACGGTAATCACGCTGGCGGGAGTAGTGGGGCTCGGACTCAAGAAATATGTGGGCTACGAGATCAGCGTGCCGCTGGCGCTCTGCTCGGGGGCTCTCGTCGGTCTGGTCAACGGGCTGCTCGTCACGAAGGTCAAGATCAGCTCCTTCATCGTTACGCTTGGCACGATGACGATCCTCCAGGGACTCATCTATCAAATCACGGGAGGAAACTCGATAGCTCTCTCCACTCCGGACGCGTTCTCTGTGGCCGACTTCCTCGGGCACAGGCTCATCCCCCTCGTCACGCCGCGCGTGCTCATCACGCTTGTGCTCGTCCTCCTCTTTCAGTTCCTGCTGTCCTCGACGAGATGGGGACGGAACTTCTACATGGTCGGTGGCAACAAGAGCACCGCGTGGCTCGGCGGCATCGAGGCAGACCGCCAGATCGTCGTGGCCTTCGTGCTCTCCGGCCTGCTTGCCGCCACGGGCGGGGTGTTCTTCGCGATGGAGAGCTCGGCCGCCACGCGCAACATGGGCGACAACTCTCTTATGTATGTCTTGTCCGCGACGATCATCGGCGGCACGGCGATGTCGGGCGGCAAGGGCGGCGTGTTCCGCAGCTTCGTGGCGATACTCGCGCTCGAGATAATCTACGACGGCATCATACTCTTCGGCCTCGGCAACGAGGTGAAGATATTTCTCGCGGGATTTATCCTCGCGGTCGTCGTGCTCTACGAGGCCTACGCCTCCTATCGGCACGATAGGGTCGTGGGGCAGAGGTCCGAACTCTTGGCGGAGCTGTCCGCCGCCGGACGCGGAAACCGAAGTACCGACGCGGCATCGAGCCGCGGGTAAATAGAAGAGGAGGAAATATGAAGAAAGCGGCAAGCATCGTTGCGTTCGTCGCGATGGCAGGCATCTGCGCCTGCGGCGCCTTCGGCCAAGCGCTCAGCGCCCAGCAGAAGGCCAACCTGGAGGCTTCTCTCAAGGTCGACACGAGCGTCCTCAAGTCGGCCGACAATCAGAGCCTCATCGTTCTCTCGAGCCAGAAGAAGGTCATCCCTGCCCGCCCGGCCGACCCTGACGCGTTGGCCGAAACCGATCCCTTGCACTGGTACGACATGGAGTATGCGGGGTGGAACGCCAAGAAGGTCAACATCCCCCAGTCCCCCGCCGACGGCGCCATCGGAAAGAAGATCATTCTCATCGTCCACGGCGACCATCCTTGGACCACCGCGTGCACGCTCGGTGCCATGAAGGTCGCACAGGCCTGTAGCATCAAGCTCAAGGTGCTCTCGCCCAACTGGGACCTCGCGGTCCAGAACCAGATGATCGACCAGGCCATCAACGAGAAGCCCGACGCGATCTGTCTCATCCCTCTCGACGCCAAGGCCGCAGTGCAGCAGGCGCGCAAGATCAATGACGCGGGCATCCCGCTCTTCCTGTTTAACACCCTTACTCAGGCCGACGCCATGAACTATTGCGTGGCCTGGACCGGGCCGGACGACTTCGGCCAGCAGCGCAAGCTTGCGCGCGTATGGGCCGACGAAATGCAGAAGCGCAACCCCGGCGCCAAGGAACTCGACGTAGCATACGTTCAGCACGCTCCCGGTGGCTCCCCCTACTTTGCCCGCTGCTGGGGCCCGATGTCCGAGCTCTCGGGCTACGCGAAAACCGTGAAGACCGTCGCGAAGGAAGCCCCTGGCTTCGACGCCGACAAGGCCACCCAGGTCGTCTCCGATTGGCTCACTCGCTTCGGCCCGGGACTTAAAGGCATTTTCGCTGCGGACGATTCCGCCCAGGCGATTGGTATTTTCGAGGCGTTCAAGAAGGCCGGACGGACGGACATCGTCGTCTGTGCGGCGGGCAACTCGAAGCAGGGCATGGACCTCGTGAAGGAAGGCAAGCTCTTCGCGATCACGTACCAGACCGCCGAGGGCGACGGGGCGCTTACCATTAAAACGGCAGCCGACTGGTTCAACGGCAAGGCCATCGAGCCGGTGCGATACCTCCCTCAGAAGATCATCACGAAGGCCAATGTAGATTCTTTCTATCCGCCCCAGTGGTGATCGCTCGCAGTACCTGATTCCCTTATTTGCGCGGCCGCGGTCGTTCCGCGGCCGCGCCTTTTGTTGCAGCACGCGGCCGGCGAACCGGGCCGAGCCGTCCGGAGTGGCCACGATTGTGGCTGCCGTCGGGAGCCTCTTGTCCGCAGTATTCTCGACAGCCACCCGCCCCTCACAACCCTTCTTCCTATCCCGAGAGCGACGAGCGCCGCTGGTACGAGTACGAATACGCCGGTTGGGGAGCGGCTAAACTGCCGCAGCCGCGGTCTCGCGGAGACGGTCCCGCGGGCAAGAGGATCGCCTGCGTTCTTGCGGGCGAGCATGCCTACTATGACGCCTTCAGGCGGGGTATGGAGAAGGTGGCGTGGGCCTTCGGAATCGAGACGAGCTTCAGTCATTCAAGCTTCGAACCCTCGATCGCCTATCGCGCCGGGCTTCCGACGATATACGCGAACACGATCCCCGATCCGGAATGCTTTCGCTATTGCCTTGCGTGGACAGGCCCGGACGATTGGGCGCAAACAAGGGCGATAGCGCGCCGCTTCGCGGAGCGCCTAGGCGGGAAGGGCGGCTACGCGATAGTCCAGCATGTGCCGGGATCGAGCGCGTTCTACTCCCGGACTTATG
>Ga0326727_10004944_pt1 | contig 38876 bp, 26 predicted proteins | sample MB2enrmetagenome_FD_207643 | JGI IMG/M metagenome (GOLD analysis project Ga0326727, IMG submission 207643) | Lab enriched peat soil microbial communities from McLean, Ithaca, NY, United States - MB29MY | ecosystem: Environmental > Terrestrial > Soil > Wetlands > Peat | place: USA: New York...
TAGACGTCTCCATACCTTCCGCTTTCTCCGGCCAGCGAGGAATTACCCCCGCTTTTGGATATGACTCCCCTCATCCGAGAGCCAGAGGGACTTGAACCCTCCTGATCAGCGCGCTGCCCTGCGCACTATTCGCCATTTGTTCGCCTATGGTCTACAATCCGAGTTGTGCGCCTGCTGCCTCCCATCGTCGATCCGAAGACCCCCATGGTGGAGTGGCTCTTCCTCGACCAGAACTCCTACTTCGCTTCCGTTGAGCAGCAGGAACGCGCCGAACTGCGCGGTCGCCCCATCGCTATCGCGCCGATCAGCGGCACGGATCACACCTGCTGCATCGCAGCGTCCTATGAGGCGAAGGCTTACGGCGTCAAAACCGGGATTGGGGTGGGCGAGGCACGCACGTTATGTCCACACATTGAGATCGTCGAGGCGCGTCCCAAGCTCTATGTTGAGTATCACCAGCGCATCCTCGCGGCGGTCAACCACTGTCTGCCAGTGACAACCGTGATGTCGGTGGATGAGATGGCTTTCCGACTGATGGGCCGCGAACGTGCTCTGGCTAATGCCACGCGGCTGGCGATGGACATGAAAGATGCGCTGCGCCGGGTTGGCGACACGTTGCGCTGCTCGGTTGGCCTGGCCCCGAATCGCTACTTGGCGAAGCTTGCCTCCGACATGCTCAAGCCCGATGGGTTAACGGTCTTGCTGCAGCGCGACCTGCCGCGTGCATTGTACCGGCTCAAGCTCAGCGACCTGATCGGCGTCGGCTCGTCGATGGAGAGACGCATCATGCGCCACGGCATCCACACGGTCGAGCAGCTTTGCCAGCTTTCGCCTGAGCGTATGCGGAGTATCTGGAAAAGCGTGCTGGGCGAGCGCATGTGGCACTGGCTGCGCGGCGCGGACTTCAACGACGGCGAGCCGCCGCGCAAGAGCCTCGGCAAGCAGCACGTCCTCGCTCCCGACCTGCGGACACGCGAGCAGGCGTACCACGTGGTGCAAAAGCTCTTGCAATCGGCGGCGGCGAACCTTCGCAAGGAGAACATGTGGGCGGGAGGCATCGGCGTCTATGTCGAATTCGTGCGCTCGCGCTACGGCGATGCGGATCGCGAGCCGGTTGCGCCGTGGAAGGCGCAACTGCGCATCTGCGAGTGCCGCGACACCTTCACCTTGCAGAAGCATTTCTCGTGTTTGTGGGAGACCTGCCCGAAAACGCCGCCGCTACAGGTCGGCGTCTGGCTCTTCAACTTGGTTCCCGACGCGCTGCACACCATGTCGCTTTTCGACGACGACGAGCGCCAGCAGCGCCTCAGCCGCGTGGTGGACGAGTTGAACCAACGCTTCGGCAAGAGCGCCGTCTACTTTGCCAACATCCAGAGCGTCATCGACGCCGCGCCCACCCGCATCTCCTTCACCTCGGTGCCAGAATTGGGGGAGTTCTGATGGGGGCCTGGGCTGCTCGGGAAATGCAATAAGAAGCCCGCGCCAGCGAAGATGCCAGCGCGGGCTTGGCGCTGGTCAGTACTCGCTGGGCAAGTGGATTACGTTGTTAGCGAAGTACAGCGTGATTTCATCCAGTGGGAAATCTGTGTGCTCGATCTCCTTGGTAAACACGATGTTACCGTTGCCATCGTCGCACGTCAGCGTCGCGGTTCGGTCGGGGCGCACGGCGAGTTTCCAGACCTGAAATTCCTCGGCGGCGACGGCCTTGTTGTAGGGCTGAATGATCGCGATTTCGTCCAGAAGCCAATACGCCCCACCGTACTCGGCAACGTGCTGCGCGCCGTCGGTGTAGAGAACGTTACGGTTGATGCCATGCCGATACCAGTTGTCACTGCCGGTAAACTGTGCGAGATCGCTTGTGCTGAGAGTCTTCGTCGTCATGATGTGTTTGCCTCGTTTCTTGAAGTGGCCCCCACGACGGGGGCGAGAGAGGCAACAAGAACAGCCGCGTCAAAGGCGCAGAGTCACAGGCAAACGTGAAATAAATGAGGGGCAGCCCGTAGGGGAGGCTCGTATTATGTCGCGAAAGTGCCTTGACGCAAGCCTGCGGCTGTTAGGTTGACTCCGAACCCGTCCGTGAGTGGGTCACGGAAAGAGGCACATCGTGACGAAGACGGCGCAGAGAGATCCGGCGAGAGAGCACGTGCAGTCTCACATGGAGAAGAGAGACGGTTCCCGGTACGCAAAGGGCGAAGGTTCACAGTGTGTATTGGTCGATTATCGGGCAAGTTGAATAGACTTCATCGAGAATTAGCACGTGTAGCCGGGCACGAGTAATTGCCATATGCAGCAACCTCCTGCTCGCTTGGTAAGGCGCGGCTTCGTCGCGCCATACGAACGGAGAGTGATATTGCTGTCTGTAGAGTATGACTCCATCAAACTGCTTGCCTTTGCACTTGTGCATATTCATGACGTGGATGCCGCGCAGTTCCTCGCCCCCGGATAACAATTGGTCTTGCGTTAACGCGGTATCCAGCGCTTCACGGGCGCCAGGGTATGCGGCATGTTGCAACCATAATTCCGATAGGCTCTCGGCAATCCTCTTTCCACGCGCGAAGGCAACAAGATAATCCAGTTGGGAAGCGATATCTTGAAATAGTTCTTCTCCGAGTTGTCGAAGATCCTGCTTCACCGTTAGCCAGTCGCGGCGAGGATCGCCCGATAGTTTTCTGTTTTGTGCGGATGTTATGAGCGCTGCCGCTGAACTGGCGACTTTATAGCTTGGGACTTTGCCTTGTCGGCAGCTTGCAGCGTACAAACCGCACTTGCGGCACTGTTCTCGCGCAGTTTTTGTCCCTTTTGCGCGAAATGCGTCTGCTGTGAGTTCCAGCAACGTTGCTACGTTGTTTACGTGATCGGATGCGTTCTTTGGCTCCAGCAGGAATGCAGCAGTTCTGCTCGCCAAAAGAGCGAAAGCCTCATCGAACAGAACTTGATGGCGAATCAATGGTTCTTGCTGCAAAGCGGAGGAAACAATGGCAACGCCACTGCTGTACGAAGTGATCAGGGCGACGCTCGTGGGCTTGGAACCAGTCTCTTCTTTGATGCGTTTTATGATAACTCCAATACTGCTCCGTATAGAATTGTTACGCTCCGCTGCCGAGGAGCGAAACTGAAGGCGGGAAACTCCTTTGTAGCCGGATCGCCTGAGGCTGTTTGTGAGGATGTCTCGCGCAAACGTCGCGATCTCGGTGCCGGGGCTCCGCTGGTTCTCGGTTCCAAGGTCAATTTCGTGAGGGTTCAGCGCTTCCCTGATGTGGCCAATCCTCTTGGGGCCTACTCCGGGAAGAAAGTCGTAGATCATCTGGTTTGGGTCGGCAAGGCAGATTACCTGGGATCTCTCGCTTAATAGTTTGACGCATTCCCATTGCTCATTCCCGGTGTCTTGGGCTTCGTCAACCAAGATAAGCGGATATCGTCGAGCAATACGATTTCGGATAGTAATTGCTTTGCGGAGGAGGGTTGCCGTAAGCGGAGCGAACAGGTCGAAACATACCCGTCCCTCTTGATGGAAAAGTCCTTCGCGCTTTGCTTCCCACTCCTTCCACGACGGGGATTCACTTTCAATACCGTCTCGCATGGCCTTTTCGTCATGGGCAAGGACAATCGAAAGGCGTCGGGGAGCACCGAGTAAGTAGCCATATCCTCGAAGGATTTGCCAGAAGAAGGAATGGAAGGTTTGAATGGAGAGATCGGGCTTCTGCTTTGGTGGCATATGGCCGCTTGCAGCGTCCATGATCCGGGCTACGGCGGCGCGAGAAAAACTCAAGAACAATACTGTTTGGCTTTCGCCCAAGCCGTCACGGACGCGGCTCATTGCTTTCATTAGAGCCAGCGTAGTTTTTCCGCTACCGGGTCCACCCATGACGAGGCAGTGCCCTTTTGCGTCAAGCACGGATTGGCGCTTCTCGCAGAGCGTGAAAGGCATAGCTCGCAGCCTGTTATGGACTCTTGGCGGATGGGGTCTGCGCTGAACCGGCAGTTTGGGAAGCCGCAGCATCCAAAGCTTCTGTCTCTTCTGTCTCGATTGGTGGAACTGGTTCCGGTTTCTTGAATGTACCGTAGACGATATTCAGAAATGCGACTACCGTGGGCGGCAGTTCAGTAACATCACAAAGGTCAATCAAACGCCCGGCATAGCCGCTACCTTTATCCTTTTGCAGAATGGGACGGGCCAGAGCCTTGACATCATCTGCTGGCGGCATCTTGGATGGAAGTACCAGCTTTGACTTTTCACCGGAATCTCTGAGCTCTTTCAAGAGTTGCCAAAGCCTGGACGCGGGAACCTCTGTCACCAGCATCAGCTCGGCCCCTACGTATGGAATTTCATTTGGATGATCGAAGAACTGAGTGAATTTTTGCTGCTCAGCGACTGTGCGCGTTTTCTTATCGTAAAAGGCGTATGCGGTTAGTTGGAGTGCTTTGAAGAAACCCCCGAATTCACAGAGAGCGCCATCTCCATCCGTTGAAATGACGCTCACACCGGACAGATCCAATGGATAGCAGTTTTCTGGATCGGCTTCTTCCATTTTCATTGCCGCCGCACAAATGATGTCCTTCTCGGTAACGCCCTCACACATAATGACTCCGCGCCCGAGCATTGCCTCTGCGAGACCCCTCCGTGCGTGCTTCCGGTAGGTCTTACCCTTTAACGTGGCTCCGACTGGCAATTTGGTAGCAGTGAGAACGGCATCTTGGTCTTTCCTGAGAACGTGAATTTGTTCAGGTTGGAACCGTTCAATCACGTAGGGTGAGTGCGACGTTACAAAACACTGCGTGGATTTTTCAAGGAGATAGTTGGCAATCCGTCGCTGGGTATGCGGGGGCAGAGCTATTTCCGGCTCTTCCATCGCAAAGATGACATTGTCTTTCTTGATTTCGGCGATGAATGAGAGCAGTGCAAGAACCAGTGTGTTAAGAGTCCCTGTTCCCGCTTCTTGAAAAGGAACGGGTTCTTGATCTGGTGACGTGCGCAGAAAGAATGAGATCGTCTTCCGCAGGTGCTCACGCGTAAGCTTTGAGACGAAGAGCTTTGTGGCCCTATCTTGTACATCTAAGGGGATATATTGACTCAGCCTCTTCTCGATATTGTCGAGTATCGGGGTCAGATTCGCGGCTCCCTCGTCTATCGGAGGCGTCAAGCCTCTCAGCTGTTCGATTGCGTTCTCCCAGATTCCGGTTCTGATATGTCGCCGCTGGAGGATGATGTCCAACAACGAGCCGCGCTCCAAGCTCAATGCTCGCGAACCGGTGCGCAGCGCCCTCAAGTAAAAAAAACCGAACATCTGGCGAATGGCTCGGGGCACTTCAGACTCACTGCCATCGGGCTTCATGGGGCCGCTACAGAAAATAGACTTCGCTTCAAACTCATCTTCTTCGATGTTGTACCATGCGATTGTTCTGACACGAAGACACTCGCAGGTTTGGGCATTATCAACCAGCTCGATCTCTCCCTGTCCGAGTACGCGCTTCTCTGGCCCATACCAATGCTCAAGTCGGTCGAAGCACTTGGTTGCGAGTTCGTCGGGGAGGTCGGTTAGAACAACTTCTATTTCGATTAGGACAGGTAATGGCGGGTCAACAGATTTGTCGATGTAATGCGCGTTATAAAAATCGAATTCCTCTACAGGCGGAAATCGCTTCAGCCTGTCTAAACCCAGAGCCAATTCAAGAGCCTCGCAAACAGTGGATTTGCCGACATTGTTCATGCCCACGAGAAGCGCGTGGCCGTCGAAATAGAGCTGCGCCGCGCGGATTCCGCGAAAGTTCTTGAGGTGCAAACTCACTACTTTCATCTTGACCTCCCGGAAATTTCGCAAGCATACGAGCAAGTGGAGCGGCGCGTCCGGTCACAGGGCGCAAGTGAAAGTGTAGCGGAACAGCGACGGAACATTCGTGAAGCACGATTGTCCGGCGTAAAGAGTTCTTCCCACGCGCCCCGCTGATTCCAAAGTACACTACCCCTTCTTTGCTGCCTTGATTTTTGCCCAACGTGCCCGCTGTGCCGCCGCGATTCTTTTCCTGCCCGCCGCTGACATTGTGCGTCTCGGCCGTGCCGTGCTATTTTGTGCTACTTTCCGGCCTCTTGTAGATGTTGTTGGTGAACCCTCCAACAACCGGACAACCTGACTCAATCTCGCAATCTCTTCCTTTACTTCCTGAATGATATTTTCGATAGGCCTCAAAGTTTCATCTCCTGTGTTTGCTATTAGCAAAGGCAAAGAATAACACGTTGCTTGGTGACTAGAGCGGCGGAGTTGCCGTCTCCAAGCTGACAACTCAGGCGGACAGCCACAATTCCATCTGCTTTGACGGCAGGCGCTGGGGCGCGTATTTGCGGAGGAAAGACCGGACGAACTCGTTTGCCAACCGGGAATCGTCGTCGGCCCTCATAATCACGCACGTTTGGAAATGCAATGAGGTATCAGAAAGCGGCTTTACCACTACACCTTCAGCGTGAAAGCCAAGGGCCGTAGGTTTGGTGAGGATGGCCACGCCAACCAGCTCCGATACCAAGTGAACCGCTTGTTGGGCCGTAATAACGACGTGTGCGTGTTTCGGTGCGATGCCACCCCGCCGCGCCGCGTCCATGATTGCGCCATGAATACCGGGGTGGACTCGTCGCGCCAGCAGAATCCACTCGTCGGTTGCCAGGTCTTCGAGAACGATGTGCTCCTTTTTAGCAGCCGCATGGGTCTGTGGGAGAACTGCGTAGAGCGGCGTCCGTGCGAATTGTACGGACGTGATCTGAGAATTCTCCGGCGGTGCTGTCACAAGCGCCAGATTCAGTTCGCCTGCCATGACGCTCCGAACCAACTCGATTGAGAAATCACTGATCAGTCGAATACGGAGCTTGGGGTATAGCGGCAGACGAATTGAGAGAAGGGCCGAGACCCAGGCTTGATCGGCGAAGAGCGAGTGTCCAATCAGCAAGACGTTGTCTCCTCCATCATGGGTGGCACGAGCAAGATGAACGGCCCGCTCCATGTGCGAGAGTGCCGAGCGAGCCTCTTCGACGAAGATACGTCCAGCGTCAGTGAGTTCGACAACCCGTTTCTTGTCGCGAGTGAACAGATGAAATCTAAGTTGTTCTTCGATCTCAGTGATCTGCTTGCTGAGCGCAGGTTGGCTGATGCGCAATCGTTGTGCAGCGTGCGTGAAGTTGAGTTCTTCGGCCAAAACAACGACTGCGTGCAAGTAGCGCACTTCAACATTGGGGAACACTGCTCCAAGCCCCTTTCGCCAAGCGGCAGAAATCGGTAATTGCCCTACATCTAGTAAAGGAACCGGCAGGGGAGAAAAAGTATCAAAAAGATTTTTTATTTCTGCGCGGCGCTGGCCGGACCCGGTGAGCCGCAATTCCGCAGACGTGGCAGTATGGTCTCCGGTCGGGGCGAGAGGTGTACCGGGCCTCCGGCATGTACCGGGCCTCCGGCTTGACACCGCCTCATGTCGAATGTCACGCTCTGGTAATCTCTGGCCTTAGCAGTAATCATTAATGAGAGGTGAGGCCTGTCCGATGTCCAGCCGCGAATTGGGCCCTGAATGGGTTCTTTCCGCTTTCCTTCAGAATGCTGAAGCGCGGGGCCAGGATGACGTTAGCGAATTGGCAATCGTTGCGTGCCGTCTGTGGCCGCGGATTCAGGCGCACGCGCGCAAAGAGCTGGCAAACAAAACGTCCGATGACACGATGGTTTTGGCCACGGGTGTGTGGGAGTCGGTACTGCTATCCGTCGCAAAAACCATGCGTCGGTCAAATGGAAAAGACCGGCCAATACTAAACCTGGAGGCCTATCTCTTCGGGGCTTTTCACCATCGCTTTAATCGCGCCCTGAGGCGGGAACGCCAAAGGCGAGGGATGGTGGAATATCTTCCGCTGGGCCGCGATCTTGAGCGGCTGCGACATGCCCATGATTCGAAGGCGGTGTCGGATCTGGATCGTTCGATTCAGGTTAAGCAAACCATCGAGAACATGGATGACTGGACACGTACGGTGTCGATGGCACGGCTGGCTGGTTATTCCTGGAAGGAAATTGCCGAATATATGCGTCTGACCGAGCCGCAAGCGAAACTTCGATTCCGTTACGCACTCGGGCGGCTCCGCGCGCGATTTGGCAGTGCGGCGTGAGGTTCGAGCGGGGGCTAGGCCCAGCGCACGGCCCGCGGTAAACTTGGCCGTTGGTTTTGAAGCAAGATTGGCGAGAGGCAAATTCTGATCGAACAAGGCTATTCCGTCGAAGAAGAGAAGCGCATTCTGGATGTGCTGGCGCGGGGTTTATCGCGCGAGTTTCCAAACCCAGAGCGCGTAGGGTGCCCCGACTCGTCCATCCTCAGGGGCATTGCTTCCCACAAATTGCCGCTGTCGCAAGCGGCGCCTTGGTTCGACCACCTCAGTGCTTGCAGCCCGTGCTTCCAGGATTTCAACAGGTTCCGGAGAGAAGCGGCAGGCCAGCAACGGCGTATTCAAGTCTGGCTGGCTGCTGCCGCAGTCCTGCTTTTCGCGTTCGGCGGGTTGTTGTGGGTGCGAAGTCGGGCCTTGCCGCACACAACCGATGTTGCTGTGTTGGATCTTCGCGACCGGTCAGTGGCTCGCGGGCAAAACCCATCTGAGATTGGTCAGGCACCTTTGGAGATTGCTCGAACCGCTAAACACCTAGTTCTGGATTTGCCGATTGGGAGCAAAGAGGGAAGCTACGAGGTTGCTTTATTGAACGATACAGGAGGCGAACTTCTGCGAGCGACCGGGACGGCACAAGCGGAAGACCGGGTCGTCATCCTGCGAGCCGATGTTGATTTCGGAAGTATCCACCCTGGGTCGTACCTTTTAGGCGTAAGACGGCCCGGGCTGGAGTGGATCCGATTCCCTGCTCGGATGCCCTGAGTCGGGCATTGTGACGATTGCCCAGGCGTATAATGCTCCAGCAAGTGAGCTACATCGGTAATCCCGATTTTGGCTGGGGAGGGTGACCATGTCGAGGCCCCATCAGGCAAGCAGGCAGCATCCCACTGGACATGAATCGGCAGGAAGAACTGCCCGCGCAAGGTGCCCTCGCCAAAGCCTATACACATGGTTTGCAGGCGCTTTTCTGATAGTCGGCCTGCTCGGCTTCGCTCGTCCAGCCAGGGCACAATCGGAAGGCGTATTTGTGAGCGGGACGTTAGAGGGGTGCGGCGGAGCCAGCGGAGGCGTGCTCTATGACTACGGGCTCTCTGCAGCGAACGGCGCCGCAGTTCAACAGGGAGGCGCAGTCTCGGGGAGCGGCAATCTTCCCGGCGGAAACTTGGGCGTAAGTGAGTCGTCCTCCCCGGGCTGCTCCGGATTTGTTTCCACAACGCTAATTATCTACGGCACGGTTTTCCTGCCAGCGGGAGTCCCGGAAGCAAATATTGCGCTCACGAACACGACTTTCAACGAGTCCGACAATTGCGGCGACCTAGTCGGAGGATGCGGCAACCAGGGCGGTGATCCGCTTGCACAGCTCAGTTTTTACGAATTTATCGAAGATTTGAGCGATTCTGTGGAAACTATTTTTGAATTATTTGAGGATGATGCAGGTCCCTTCTTGATCGATGCCACCGGTATAGAGATCATGATTCCGGCTAACCCAGACGGCACCCCGATAGTGCTTGGGACCTCGGTTTATATATCGTTAGCGAACGGCGTCGATATGAATGTGCAGGACCCGCTCGCGTTGGTACTTCCACCAGGGGCCACGTTTGTTCCGGACAACCCCAGTATATCCTTTCCGACAGTGACAGCCGCGACAACGGAGCCTCTTATCTACGCCATTTTCGCGACCGCAAATGGCTGCAGCAGCATCAAAGTGAGCGGCGGCACGGTGGACAGCTTCAATTCCAATCAGGGTCCCTACAGCTCCTCTCATTCAACTACCGGAGGAAATGTGGGCACCAACGGAAACGTGACTCTCAGCGGTGGTTCCACCATCATCTATGGCTCGGCGTCGTCGCCCCTCACCGGCAGTGGGAATTGCAGCGCCAAGTCCGTGACAGGGTACACGGCCCGCGGGGGAGCTAACGCGACAGCTGGGCAGGCACAGCTCTCTCAGCCTGTAACCTACCCCGCTCCTCCACCGCCGAATCCGGCACCGCCTACCACCAGCCAAAAGATATCCGGTTCTTGCGGATCGGTGCCCGGCTGCACGAATGACGCCGGAAGAAAGACCGTGACCCTGGCCCCTGGGCAGTACGGAAACCTGAGCGTCAGCAACGGCACCACCGCGCACGTCAGCGAAGGGATTTATAACATCAACAGCCTCAACCTCAACGGCAAAAGCATTCTCTACGTCGATTCGGGACCCGTTATTGTGAATCTTGCCGGTGCTTCGCTCAGCGGCAGCAGTCCGGCGATGGATCTGGGCGGCGGGAGCATGTCGAACTCCAGCGGGTTGGCAGGAAACCTTCAGTTCTACTATGCCGGGTCGCAGCCCCTGGAACTCGCCGGGGGCGAGGAGAATTACGCTGTCGTCTACGCACCCAATTCGCCGATCAAACTTTCCAGCAGGTCCCAGTTCTATGGAGCTATCGTCGGAAGCACTGTGAACGTTAGCGACGGCACCGCAATTCATTACGACCGCGGCCTGCTCTCCAGCGGCTCAAACGGGAGCTCAGCCACCAGTCAACAAGGCATGGCTCATCTGCTAACGCGAGAACGGCGGAGCGGTGATGTATTACATCCTTGAGCACCCTGGGAGGATCAACCTGACGGACGGAGCGGACAGACCGAAACCCCGCACCGGGCTACCATGTCAAGTGGGGATCAATACTACGGCACTACGACAGGCTCTTAACAAGCGCGACCGCTTTTTCCAACTGAGGGTCCCGGCCATCTCGCAGGGCCTCTCGTGACAGGGCAGCAGAAACTGCGGGAACGATACCATTGTTCTCCAACATCTTCCCATTCCAAGTTAGGTACCCTGCAACAGGCAAACCGAGAATATAGCCATGACCGACTCTGAAGGCGCTGCCACTCAATAATCGACCTGGTGTTTTTGTTCCGACGATGGTCGCCAGATTGTTCTCTTCTGCAAACGCAGCGACCATCTCGCCGGCACTGGCAGTGTGTTCGTTGACCAGCAAAACAATGCGTCCGTGAAAGCGACGCTCACCGAGCCCCTCAGTGACCACAAGGATGGACTTCTCCACGAAGGCATATCGGGCTGCTAACCAGATGAGAGTCGCCTTGTGGGACGGAATCCGTCCGAATCGGGTAAGTTCCTCACGACGATAGCCGCGCTCGCGACGTTGTCGCGTGAGACTGTAGCCAACCTCGAGTTTTCGGGGTGTCAAATAGCTCATTAGGCGAAGCCCGCCGATTCCTCCGCCGGTGTTCCCGCGCAAATCCACAATCAGGCGGCTGCATCCGTTCAGCGACGCGATTCCGCGGTCGATGTCCTTGGCCACGTCGATCCCCACCACTCCGGGGAACATGGCCACTTTAAGAAGGCCGATCTCGTCGGTGACTTTCTCAGCGCTTACCGGGTCTGGCGCGGTGACAGGGTGTTTCTTTGACTTCGGCGCGGGCAATTGGAGTCTGAGTCGCTCCTGGCCTCCGCGGAGTTTTTCGACTGTCAGTTCGACCGTCTCTCCGACCGAGAAGGTCAAATCCTCTGGAGGCCGAATCTCCCGCCCATCGCGCTCCAGCAATAAATCCCCAGGCCGAATTCCTGCGGAGTACGCGGGACCGCCTTGGTGCACATCCTGAAACATCCAGCGTTCACCGCCGTTGACGGCGATGCGCTGCAGAGTCGCATTGATGGCGTGACGAGCTGGTATATTTCGCATTCCGGCGTGGCGGAAGCCGGTGTGGCTGGTCTTGAGTTCGGCCACTAACCGCTGAACTTCCTTCTCGAACGCCTCCGGGTCGGCGCAGGCAAGAACATGGTCGCGGCGATCTTGAACCAACGCGCCCCAATCCGCTCCGTTCATAGCAGGATCGAAATGCTTGGTTTTCACCAAGCGGCAGACCTTGTCGAAAATCTTCGTGCGCTCTTCGAGAGTCAAATTCATTGCTGTTTAATCCCAATTGGTGCGGAAGCCTCTCCAACGGCGATGAACGCTGCCCAATAGAACGGACTCACCTGGTCGCCATATTTTGCCAACAAATCCAGCTTAGCGCCTCGAAGCGCTGAACTGGTGTCCTCGCCTTGGCCGAGCCGTTGGTAGAAGCGATTCATCAGCGCACTTGCGAAAGTGTCGTCGGCGCTCCACAAGCTGGCGACAACTGATTTCGAACCGGCTACCAAGAATGCTTCGACCAGATTACTGACGCCTTCCTGTCCCTGCAATTTACCCACACCTGTGTCGCACGCGGATAGCGTAGTCAGTTCGGCATTCAGTCGCAACCTGATGATCTCCCGTACTTGCAGCAGCCCGTCGTCAGCGGATTTCGGGTCTGTCCCCAAGACCAGTGCTGAACGCTCGGGATACTGTGTATCCGCGAACCCGTGCACCGCCAGATGTAAAACGCGAAACTGGTCGAGTGGCTCCCTCTTGAACGCAGTTTCCGTGGCGTCCTTGCCGAGCAAGATTACCGCATCCCGTCCGACAATTTTACCGATTCTCTCGACCTCTTCCCGCGTTTCAGGAAGATCTTGAAGCCGCATCCCAGATAGATCCGCCATACCCCGTACCAGCCGTGAGCGGATCGTGTCTGGAGCCGGTATCCTACGCCCAGCCCCGCCTTGATTTTCATAGGCAACATCACCGACACCGAGAAACGGACGCGGCGCCCTTACGTTCTTCCTCTCTCGCCGCAATACATCAAGAATGGTCCCGGAAGGCACGTAGCTTACGACGCGAGACTTCAACAGATAGTCGCCCTGGCCATCGCGAAGTGCCTCAAATGGAAGCAAGTTCAACATCCCGTCCGGCGCAATGATAAATCGGGTCGCAGTTTTCGCTTCGGGGATCGGCTCTAGCAGTACTCGAAACAACCGTTTCGAGGCTTCGACCCCCGCGCCCTTTGCGCGCACGTCGTCGACAAATTGCTGCACCAGTTTCTCGACTTCCTTGCGACCAACCGGCAGGGCTTGGACGTGTGCGCCTCGCCGCGTCACCGTGATACAGAAGGAAGTTGGATCATCCAGCACGTACTCCAAGAGCGTTTCATCTGGGTGTAGGTCGTTCTCCACATTCGTCAATGTTGCTGGCCGCACAGGAAGGCGTTGGCTTGGCACATCTTCTCTGGTCCACGCCAGACCCAGTCGCCGCTCGTATTCAACCAGATTGTCGAGCAGTTGTCCGCGTTCGACTGAGCTGCTGGTCTGCATCAATCGGACCTGTAGACCTGCAACATCGCCTTCCAGCGTTGTCGTTTGCCCTGATTCGGCTGACGGGAGTGCTTTCCTGTCTTTGAGAGCCCAAGCGAGAGTTCGGCCTCGAACACGTTCCAAAACGGCGAACGCTCCGGGCGCATCGCCATTCTTGGTGATAAGTTCAAAGTGTCCCAAGTAGGTCTGACTCATCGCCGCTGCAGTTGAGCTATTCCAGTACGGCTCATCGACGCTGAGGAGCATTCCCTCGATCACATCTTCCGCCTGCTCGTAGAGCGCGTTCGCTTCGGCAACGCGGCCACGCCGCGCTTTCAAATCAGCCAGCATCGTCAAGTTGCGAGGCACGTAATAACGATCACCAACCTGCTGGCTGGCAGCCAGACCCTGGGTAGCGCGCGCGTCCGCTGTGACCAGATCACCGCCATCACGATAGAGTGTCGCTAGTTCGAACATGGCGTCGGCTTCTATTCGGTAGTATTGCACTCGGGTTGTAAATTGACCGGCATCTTCCAAATATGTCAGCGCCTGCTGTCGGTTCCCGGTCTGTGCCTCAAGCTTCCCGAGAAGAATGAGCAACTGGGCCTCATGGCCGTGCTTCTCTTGCGATCGCGCTTTGTTCAGTGCGCTCTCAAGCACCGACTTTGCCTCATCGGTTCGACCGAGCGCGGCCAGGGCATCTGCTTTTCCTTCATAACCCATGAATGGCAGTCCGCAGTCAGGATCGGCCTCCGCCAGCTTGATTGCCCTCTCGAAGAATTTCAGCGCTTCCGCGGGGCGCTTAACTTCCTCAAATCCTCTTCCGAGTAATTCTAGAAATCGTACTTGACCAGCCGTGTCGCCGCTCGCCATGGTTGACAGGAGAGCACCCCCCAGAAGTCTGGCTGCGCGTCCAGGGTTTCCTTCAAGAAACCCAATGAGGCCCAATTCGCCGGAGGCCCTTGTCACCCATTGGTCCTCGCCTAAACTCTTTGCGATGTCCTGCGCTTCCAGCCAGTCGCGCTTTGAGGCTCGGTAGTCAATCTCAAGATCGGTGTAGCCCTTCGCGATCAGACACCACAGGCGCAACCGTGAGTCATTTCGGACGATCGGATTCTGGAGCTGTTCATTCAGGACTCGTGAAAGATCCACAAACGACATTGTTTCAGCTTCCGATCTGAGGCGTCCCACTTTCGCGTAAAGCTCGTTCCGGCTATCGCCCTGGGCGGCGAATAGCTTCTCGGCCTTGGCGTAGAGCGGCGCCGCCTTCGGGCCGTTGTTTAGCCAGTACAGGCGGTTGGCTTCAGCGAGAAGCTCTTGCGGATCAGTTGACGTTTCCGCGACTCCCGCTTCTGTACGCTGGCCAACCCTCTTACCGGCGGTGAGAGTGCGGTGAATCCCGATAAAGCGGTAGCTCAGGAAACCAAGAAGGCCCACCAGGGCAAGGGCGATTGTAACCATTGCTCGCTTTGGGACACGTATGCTCACTCAGAAAACCTCGCAAATATGAAATTCACAAACTGGCAGCGACGTCGAGGCGCAGATGGCGGCGATATGGACTAGAACCGTGAACTTTTTTTAGTTTCTCAAATGCGAACAATAAATGGAAGCGGGGTTTCCCGAAACAGCCCGTCAGTCGAGGGGTTTGCCGGAAGTAAGCCCGAAAACTGGGTGGTGTCAGCAGAGTTGGCCAAGGTAGAAGGGCTACTTCGGGCCATCAATTCTTCCATTCTCCTCCTGGAGGTATTCGACCCAGCGCACAAACCGATCCTCGTAGTAATCCTTTGCCGCACGATTCGCGTCCTCTATTGCGTTATCCAAGTCTTCGGCAGATCGGTTAATTCTCCAAAGACGCCAATACGCCTTAGACCGGTGATAATATGCCTCGGCACTGTAACGCGTCTCCTCATGCTGTACGCCGTGGCCGAATGACTCAATTGCTTGCTTGAGTACCTCGGCAGCGCGCAAGTCGTTTCCGCTGTCCATGAGGTGCGCGGCGTATTCTCGTTGTGCATATCCGAGCCTTGACCATCCAGAGTGATATTGCGGCCGAGCTTCAACCTCCTTACGAAAGAAACTGATAGCGGGTTCATATTGTTTTTCTCGCACTGCAGCGAGTGCGTCAGCGCGTGTTTGGGGTGCGGGTGGGGCGGGCACTGATGTGGTGGCAGGTACCGATAACTCAGCAGCTTTTGTAGTAGCTGCCGCCTTATCTTCGGGAATGACGTAATCGGCCTTCTCGGGTGGGCAAAGCACCTTAATCCAGGCAGGCTCATTGACCCGCAGAACTGCGTTCGCTTCAGCAAGATACCTTATGTATTCCCACTCGCCTTCCTCATTCCGGAGCCTAGTGAGCACGTAAGGGCGCATCATTTTGTCAATGTGGACAAACGGGCGTGCCTTCCAGACCTCCCTGTGGGCATTCCCCCAGCAGTAGTAAACATCCCCGTCGGTCGCCTGCCAGCTATCCTCCGGCTTGCAGAAGCCTGAACCGCACAAGATCGAACTTCCCTGACCAAATGCACCTGAAAGAGGTGACAGGACATTACATGCGGGAGGCTTCATATCGAAAATGCGAAACGTGCATTCCTCAAGAGCCAGCCATACCTCGTTGACCCGATCATAAGGAAATGGCACATGTGCAAACCTGTTTCTGAAGGAGTTGAACGCCTTGAGCGCCTCCTTGGGTGGAAGCGCCTCGCTCTTTACTCCAGCTGGGATATCGCACGCTTGTGACCATGCTCGGATCAGCGGTGCAAGGTCGATCTTGGGAAACTCTCCGGTTGTTTCTGTAGTTGCGGAGCCATTGAGGAATGTCTGCAGTGCCTGAAGAAAGTCGCTACCGCTCGGATCGGAGGCTGAAATTAGCTGTAGTATCTCAATCCACTTATCAACAGAGCCATCAAGGGCACCTTGCACCCTCTCAAGCACTTCCTCGGTTTCGTTCCAACTCAGTCCGTGGCACCGCTCTCGTAATTTTAGGTATTCTGACCGAAGGCTTGGAATATCACGGATGCGTGCAACAGCTGCAGACGCGAGAGTTATCACAACGCACTCTGAAATGTGGATTAACCGCCACGTAAGCTCATATGGGTCGCCCGCGCATTCGCGTCGTCTCCGATAAACATCAACCGCTGCGTGAACTGATGGCCAGAGCACTTGCTGACGCAGGGCCTTATAAATAGCCGGCTCCGGAAGCATAATGAGCGCGATTCTAGCACAGACGTTCATACATGCGCCGATGACTTCCCCCTTGTCAGTCTAGAGGCCTGCGGGATGGACGACCAGTTCCGGTCGTATTGCCATCCAGAAATTGGGAACTTGGAATCGTAATGCTGTTCGGTATCCAACAGGTGGCGACTTGTCGGCGCTATCCGTAACGGTCCGTTCCGGCGAGAATCGACCGGGCGCGAACGCGCCAGCCCGTCGGGTGGGTCAAAGAAGCCTCCTGCGCCAGCAGGACACCTTTGCAGGGCGGGACTCGGGCTGGGCGAAGACGGACGACGGAAACGAACCTTTACGCTGGCGATCAAGAAATGAAAATCCTAACGAAAGGAAGGCGCTCGGACAATTGCCGAGCGCCTGAATGATTGGATCGGATTACGCTGCGGTTTTCGTTGTGCTTTTCTTGGCAGCTTTGTTTTGCTTGGCGCTTTGTTTGGCACGCTTCGCGGTAAACTCCTGCTCCACGGCCTTGCGAACCTTGTCAACATCAACGCGATGCCGCTTTGCCGTGGCGATCAGTACGTCCGGGTCGCTGGTTGGCGTCCGATCTGTGCATTCCAGCAAAACGACTTCGATCAGCAATTTTGAAAGTGCGCCTTCTTCCGGCTGCCGAAGCAACCGAGCGATAGCCTGCTGCACTTGCGGGTGCGTAACCTCGCTGGACGTGCCTTCGACCAACTTGTGCCGCCGCGCCAGCAATTCTTGCCGCAACGGATCAAGTTTCTTCAAAAGAGTACCCGCAACCAGCGTAAGGTCGGCCCGGTCAAGCGGTGCGCCGACGCGCTTGAGCACTTCGGCCAGTGTGCGGTGCCGCACGGTGGCTTCGAGCTTCTGATGTTTCAGTTCTTGCCGGCGCTGTTCGCGCTCCTTGGCTGTTTGCGCCGGGTTAGGAGTGCGGCGGTCGGCGAAGTGTACCGGGCAATTCGGCTCGGCGCAGACTTTCGCCGTGCGCCCGCGCTCGGTGCCATCTATCACGATGGCCTCGCTCATGTGCTTGCATGGTTTCTGATAGGGCGAGAGGGGCTTCTTGGATTTCGCAGAGCTGGCCGAGAGATTCAATGCAACGTATTGGTTTCGTCCAAGAATTGCGCTGTTACCGGGCGCTTTCCATTCGTTCGTAATCTGTACCAGCTTCGGTTTTTCGGCGATCTGGCGCTCGACATTCTTGGTGAGCTTGTTGTTGTAGCACTCTTTGTCGGTGCAACTGTCTTGCAAGGCCGCATCGAAGAGTAATGTGTTAAAGCCGGTGCGCTTCGGGCAATTCGCGCAGCTTCCCGCTTCCGGCACAAGCCCTTCGTCGTCCTTATCGAACGGCACGCAATCGAGCGAGAGCAGGATGTTCTGCTCGATCCATGCCGTCAAGTCGCGGACAGGACGCAGGATGCGGGTTTCTTTGCCGCCGTTCCAAACGGTGTGGAAGGCAGCATCAAACGCCCGCTGTTGTTCCGCCTGTGGCAGCTTGGCGATTTCGAGCGCATGGCCGACCCCGATTTCGTCCGCCAGAAACGCCTCTGCGATGGATGGAGTCAACTCGACCAAGCGAAGTCGAGTGGCCACGAAAGCCGGACTTTTGCCCGCTCTCGTTGCCAAGCTGTTGATGTCGTATTGAAGGCCGTTCGTATGCAAGAGGCCGTAGAACGCAAATGCCTCTTCCAACGGATGCACATTTTCACGCTGGATGTTTTCGACCAATTGCGTTTCGACACAAGCCGCGTCCGAAAGTTCGACGATGCGAACGGGCACTTCTTCCAACGCGGCGAGGTTGGCCGCGCGTAGCCGCCGCGCTCCGGCGATGACCTCGTACTTATCTTCCTCAATGGCGCGGACAAGCAAGGGCTGTAATACACCTTGGGCCTTGAAGCTGGCAGCCAACTCTTCGAGGCTTTTGGTGTCAAATCGCTTGCGTGGATTGCTGGTGGATTCCTGCAACTGCGTGACTGGCAGGTTGCGATATTCGTTGCTGACTTGAACTGCGGTTTCCATAATCATCTTCTCCTTTTTATCTGAGTAGTGGTGAAAGTTATGCGGACAGACACACCTCGCCTGCCCGCGCCAATTTGTGTCTGCATGTTTAGGCGGCTGGTTGCGCCGCCTCGGCGATATCCGCCGGTGCGGGCAAGTAACCTGCATCTTGGGTTTCCGGTGTTGCCTCGGGCGCGGATTGCGGTTCCTGCGCTTCCGGCGGGACGGGTTCTTCCATTTCGATTGCCGCCAGAATCACGGCTGACGTTTGCTGGACAACCTCAAGACTTTCCATTAACAACTCGGCGTTGCCGTGATAGAGATGAATGTACGAGGCACTGGAATTCGGATTCAGCCCGATGGCTTTCGAGACAACAAAAGCCACGGCTTCGGCTTCGGTTTCGCGCACTGTTTTGGTTGTCGTTGTACGGCGCTCACTATGCCCAAGTTTCAAATGGGCGTACTCATGTACCAATGTGGCAAGTTCCTCGGCCTCGGTCTGTCCCGGCATGAGTCGAATGGTTGTACCGAATGCGGTACCCAAGGCCGGTGCGATTTCGTCGGTAAGTTCAACGGTTATGCCCTGCTCTTTCACGAACTGCCGCAAGCGGTCGAGATACACAGTGGCTTCCCCGGTGACCTCGCCGATGGATGGCAACGGTGCGCCTTCGGTTTGGGCTTGATCCCACACGAATACGCGGCGGAAGCCCAAGAGCGCGGACTTGTTTGCTTCGTCTTCGTCCGCTCCGGTTTCTGTGTTCAGCTTTTTGCGGCGCTTGCCGATCATCGGGGCGAGAATGGCGATGCCCTTTTCACCGCGTTTCACTCGACGGCCAAGCTGGTTCCAAGTGAACATCCCGGCTACTCGCGTGGCTTGCGGGTTTTGTCTCGCTATCAAGAGGACATTCCCAAAACTGTACGAATGGAAATGCGCCATCGCATCAAGAAACGCTGTCAGGCTTTCGCTGTGTCCGGCTTCCAGTTGCTCGATGAGAAACTTCACATTCTCGCGGATGAGTTGCTGTGCGGTGGCTGGCTTCCGGTTATTACTGCCGGAAGCCGCATTGACGGCGGCTGAGCCGTCGCTGTGGGTGTTGTTGTTGCTGTGATATTCCATTGTTTTTCCTTTGTCTGCCCGGTGGGGCGTTTTTTTCTTTCACCCAGAGCGAAGCGAAGGAAAAAACGGACCACAGGGAGACAAAGAGGAACGACAGAGGGCGAGGGTGAAGGCCCGAGAGGCGGGCAGGGCAAGTGCCAAAGCGGCTTTACCGTTTGGCGCGCAGCCGTGCTGTCCCGAAGGGCGTCCCGGAGCGGTCACCCTCGGCCGTGGGAGTGGAGAAAAGGCGCGCGGCCAAGCGCAACCGAGGAGTTGCTTTTGCCTCGCAAAATCAGACAACTGGAACGGCAGAAAACAGGCTGGTCAGATATGAATTAGTACGCGATAGCCGGGATTGGTAAACGCTGAGTGTTGCGATTACTATCGTATTATATTCGCCTCTGGATCGTACCGAGCTACAGCCGATGCCCGAGAATTCAAACGGCCCCTTAAACCGATTCCTGGTCAGGCGCGCCCAGTTTGTTTGTGATCGCGATGCCTGCAGAACGGTTACCGAGTCAAGCATAGTGTGTGAGGTACAAGGTACTCGCCTAGCATCCTATGTGGCTGATCGAGCACCATTGTTTTATCGCAAACTCGAACAAATTGTCGCTGACCTTCGCGCCGGATATTTCTTGACCGCATTCCGAGACACCCTCACCAAATTGCCAACTGCACAATCTTTTCAGGAATCTCATTTCGCAGAAATTCTCGCGGGGCTCTTCGCCGAGGACGTCCACGGTCTGTACCGCCTCTACAGCAAACTATCACTGCTTACCGCTGAGAACGCAAATGCCTACAAAATGGATCTGCTGTTCTGCGATCCAGCAACCGATCCAGTGACTTTCGTTTTCGCCGAAGTGAAATCGAGCTGCAAATCCGCAGCCGACGGCCTACCTGCAGGTCATGACAAGTCTTGTTTTGCCGACCTCTTCGTCACTTTTAGGAAATACGACGACGCCGATCTAGGATTTGACCTCACTGCCGCCCGTGACAACCTGGCCATGTTGTCTCGGAACGACTCAGAAAGAGTTCGCAATGCGCTGCTTCCCTACGCGGTACGGTCAATTAAGTTTGCCAGCTTCGTAATTATTGACGACAGCACCCGCGATGCTTCGGAGACGAAAGTCCTCGCAACCCGTCAGGCCAGCAAACCTTTCGACGTGGAATTGATCTGCGTCGAAAAACTCAAGGAAACTGTCACCGAAACTTACACGCAACTGCAAAGGACCATCTAGTGTTCACGGTCGCCGAGCTTCGAGAAGTGAGCGATTCGCCTGAGTTTAGAGGCGATCTTGCGATGGTCCGAGAAACCCTCGGGACGACGCGACTGCACGCCCAGCAAAAACTGTTTACCAACGCGGCTCGTCTGAGACTAGCCGAGTTCATCGAGTGTGTCTTGGCTAGTTCGCCCGACTGGCCACCCGAGGACCGTCAACAGTTGTGCCAGTTTGCAGCTGAAGTAGCAGAGGCCCTGTGTGTAGCTGTCGAATCCCCAAGAATGAAGCTTCGCGCCGCAATTCTCTACGAGCTGGCCAATCTTCCCGCTATCTCGCAATCCCTCGCTACCACAAACTCGCTTCCGATTCCCTTGAAGGCATTCTTTACCCGCTCAGGCGGTTTCGGCCTTCTCTCACAGCAGACGCCCAAACACGGAAATGGCGACAACGAAGATTTGGCTGCCTTGGGATTCGAATCGGACGCCCAAGCCGCTGCAGCATATCTCCAAGGGCAATTGAACGAACCGCCCGTACTGCTTGCCTCCGACGTGCTGTCAGGCATTGCTAAAGAGGTTGCGATTGGCTTCAGTGCTACGGAATTTCGTGCGTTGTCGGCGGCTTTCCAAAGAAGGATCGCTGTCGCGACAAGGAGCCGGTTAGATACAGAACTCACCGAAGAATTGAGACGAACGAAATTTCCTGCGGAGCTCTGGCCAACTCAAATTGCCGCAATCGATGGAGGCTTACTTGATTCGAACATTCCGAGCTGGGGACTCGCCGCGCCCACCGGTACTGGGAAGACATTCATTTCCCACCTATTAATCCTCAACACACTACGGAAGCAGCCGGACAAGAAGGTTCTGTACCTCGCTCCAAGTAGGGCTCTCGTCTACGAGGTCGCATCGAATCTTGACCTACTTTTGCGACCGATGGCATATTCCGCCCTAGCGATTACGCCTCAGCTCGTGGACCTCGACGAAGAAGAGTCCTCCGCCACCGACGAAGCATCCGTACTTGTTCTCACTCCCGAAAAAGCAGACATGCTGCTTCGCCTTGGACTCGATCTCTTCAATGAACTCTCGCTTGTCATTGTCGATGAAGCCCATCACCTTGAATCCAGCACGCGAGGAATTCTCCTGGAGATGTATTTATGGCGCCTGAAGATTTTGCTAAAGGGAGCAACCCGCTTCGTATTCTTGTCTGCTGTCACTCCCAATATCGACCAGATCGCCAGATGGATGAGTCCAGATAGTCGCAGCGTTACAGTGCAACAGCGGCCCACTCGGATGAGGGCTGGACTCTATCGTATTGTCGAGCGAGACAAGGGTAGCGAAGGTGTAGTCGAATTCACAGACGGGGTCACGATCCGTTTAACTGACGCGCCTGAACATGGAGTTCGTCGCCAGCTTGTTCAGCTAGCGAACTTAGTCGGGCCGGCTGGCCCCGTGCTTATTGTTGCCCGCGGAAAAGGCGAATGCGAGAAGCTGGCCAACACTATGGTCGAATGGCTCCAGGAGACCAATGCAGTTCCACTTGCAACCTCGCCAACCGAGACGCTGGAACGCTTGGATTCCCTACTGGAAAGGGAGATGTACCCCGACGTCCCTCTCCGCAAGCTCGCAAAATACAGAGTCGCGTACCACCACGCCGGGTTGCCACCCCGCGTCCGCATTGCTCTCGAACATGCGATCAAAGAGAACCTTGTCGATTACGTCTTTGCAACAACCACGCTAGCGGAAGGCGTGAACTTTCCCTTTGCCACTGTTATCGTACAGTCGCTTGCCTTGAGAGAAGCGCCCCAAAAAGGCCGACCCAGCCGATATCACCCCGTTACTCCGCGCGTCTTTTGGAATCTTGCAGGGCGGGCCGGCCGTCCCGGTTTCGATCGCGAAGGCCAAGTCATCCTGTTCCAACCAACCTTGGGCTTGGACAAGATCAACTACTTGCTCAAGGACTACCTAAATGCTGACTTGACCGCCTCTGAACCCGTAGAGAGTGCGCTGGCCAAAAGTATTCGCGACATCTCCGTCGAACTCGACACAGGCAACTTGAAGATCGGCCAACTTGGCGAAACGCGAATCTCGGAAACCGTCAGCCGACATATTCAAGGCGCCCTTAACCTCCTCCGCGTCAGCCTACTTCATGCAAGAGCATCGCGTGTGGTGAACACCTATGAAGAGATACTGGACGGTACATTCGCTGCAGAGATCCTGTCTGACAGCGAGAAAAATCTCGCTCGCACCGTATTTGGCCTGCAGTCCAAAGTGATCGATGACTTTCTGTCGCACCCGAACGCTCCGTCTGTCGAGCTTGCCGCCGAACTTGGGCTGTCGATTGAGACCTTAGAAGACCTACGCGCCTGGGCGGCTGCACTCCAGGACTGGCAGATAAACAATCTCCACAGGACTTTTTACGGCGGACAAATCAACCTCGATCAAGCTAAGTACGTCATTGGCCCAATCGCTAAGCACATGGCGGAATTGGAAGGCCCGAAACTGGGAGGTTTCTTGAGCGAAGTGATTCTACTTTGGATGTCGGGTGTACCCTTTGTGACCCTGCGCTCCCGACTATCTGGAAATCTTCGTTCCAACAGCATCGAAGATCTCATTTCGCTCGTATACTCCCGTGTCCAATTCTTACTCCCCTGGGGCCTTTATGCCGCGGACCGACTCGTAGAGACTGAAGCTCGGCAGCGCGGCCTTGAATATCTAAACGAGCTCAAGAATCTTGCTTATTTGGTCGATTCCGGCGTCTCAAGCTTCGATGCAGTCCGCCTTGTCCACCTGGAATTCGAGAGAACTGACGCTGAAAGACTTGCAAATGCTTATCATGCCGAAGGAGGGCTTAGACTTGGATTGGACGTACTCGGCTGGCTACGGGTGAAGCCACTTGAATTTGTCAAAACTATCGTCCGTGGACCCGATAACCGGCGCATAGACTTTGATCTCGAAAAACGAATCGAAGCTCTTCGAGTGCAACCGGAAGGTTAGACACGCACACGATGCACTCCAGCCCTTTGTATCCATTTCACATTAAGATGAACCGGCACTAGCTGCACAATAGGCGGAATGCAGCACACATGGCAGCAGAAATGGTTCGGGCTAGTCAGACTGTGCTCCAATTTGCAGACAGCACCTCAGCCTGCTCCAAAACGGTGTTGGTGGCTTTCTCCTGCTTGTCGGGCGGATAGCCGTATTTGCGCAGGATGCGCTTGACCAGCACGCGCAGGTTCGCTCGCACATTTTCGCGGATCGTCCAGTCGATGGTTGTGTTCCTTCGGACTGTCTCGACCAGCTCGCGGGCAATTATGCGGAGCGTCTGGTCGCCCAGCACCTTCACGGCGCTGTCGTTCGTTTCGAGAGCGTCGTAAAAGGCGACTTCGTCTTCGTTCAGGCCCAATAGTGTGCCACGGTTCTGCTCCTCGCGCATGTGCTTTGCCAGACCGATCAATTCCTCGATTACCTGTGCGGTTTCGACCGCCCGGTTCTGGTATTTGCGAATAGCTTTTTCCAGCAGATCCGAGAACAGCCGAGCCTGCACGATATTTCGGCGCGAGCGCGTCTTGATTTCACCGAGGAGCAGCTTCTTCAGCAGTTCCACGGCCAGGTTCTTCTGCGGCAACTCATGGACTTCGGCGAGGAAACGATCCGAAAGGATCGAGATGTCGGGCTTCTTCAATCCGGCGGCCTCGAAGATATCCATCACCTCTGTGCTCGCCACCGCCTGTGAGACGATCTGCCGTATGGCGTGGTCGAGATCAGCCTCCGTCCGCTCTTGCTGCGGGGTAGTCTTGTTCAAGACTGATCGCACGGCCTGAAAGAACCCCACATCGTCGCGGACACGCATCGCACTTGGGTGTGGAACAGCGAGCGCGAAAGCGGCGGAAAGTTGCTTCACGGCGTCCGTCAAGCGTTTCTTGCCGTCCTCCTGCTTCAAAATGTGTTCTTGCGCATTGGGCAACAGACTCAACTTCTGCGCTGGCGAGCCTGTCGTCCACGCAGTCCAGTCGAAGCCGTAGAACAGTCCGCGGCAAACTTCGTAGTGCTTCAACAGTGCTGCAACAGCGTCCTCCTGCGGCACCGCAGTCTTTCCCTTGCCGCCACTCTCGGTGTAGGCTGCCATCGCGTGCTTCAGTTCCTGAGCAACGCCAAGGTAGTCCACCACCAGTCCGCCGGGTTTGTCCTTGAACACGCGGTTTACCCGAGCGATGGCCTGCATTAGCCCGTGGGCGCGCATGTACTTGTCCAGATACATGGTGTGCAGGCAGGGTACGTCGAAGCCCGTCAGCCACATGTCGCGCACGATCGCCAGTTGGAACGGGTCTTTTGCCTTTTTGAAGCGCAGGGCGAGAGCGTCGCGGCGGCGTTTGTCTCGGATGTGTTGCTGCCAGTCCAGCGGGTCCGTGGCCGCGCCGGTCATGACGACCTTGAGCTTGCCCGCTGCATCGTCCTCGCCGTGCCATTCCGGACGCAGCTTCACAATGGCGTTGTAGAGATCGACGCAGATGCGCCGACTCATACAGACGATCATTCCTTTGCCATAGTTTGCTTCCTGCCGGTCTTCAAAGTGCTGTACCAAGTCCCGTGCCACTACGTCCAAGCGCTTCTCGGTGCCGACAATGGCTTCGAGTGCTGCCCATTTTGTCTTGAGCTTCTCGCGCCGCTGCGTCTCCTCGCCTTCGGTCACTTCGTCGAAGTCAGCGTCGATCTTGGGCTTCTCGGCATCGCTCAGCTCCAGCTTGGCCAGACGGCTCTCGTAGTAAATTGGTACCGTGGCTTTGTCTTCCACGGCGCGCTGAATGTCGTAGATGCTGATGTACTCGCCAAACACTTGGCGGGTATTGGCGTCCGTTTTCTCGATAGGAGTTCCCGTAAAGCCGATGAACGACGCATTCGGCAAGGCGTCACGCATGTGACGGGCGAAACCATCCACGAAGTCGTACTGGCTGCGGTGCGCTTCGTCGGCGATCACGACGATGTTTCGCCGATTCGAAAGTTCGGGGTAGTGCTCACCTGCCAGCGGCATGAACTTCTGAATAGTGGTGAAGACGACGTGCCCGGACGACACGGCCAGCCGCGCCTTTAGGTCTTCGCGATCCTCAGCCTGCTTGGGGGTCTGGCGCAGGACTTCGTGACAGCGAGAGAACGTGCCGAACAACTGGCCGTCGAGGTCATTCCGGTCTGTGATGACCACGATGGTCGGATTCTGCATTTCTGGATCAAGCACCAACCGGCCAGCGTAGAAGACCATCGTCAGGCTTTTGCCCGAGCCCTGGGTGTGCCAAACGACACCGGCGCGCCGGTCGCCTCCTTCGCGGGTCGCTTGGATCGTGGTCTCGATGGCCCGGTTCACCGCATGGAACTGGTGATAGCCCGCGATCTTCTTGACCACCTCCTTGCCGTCATCCTCAAAGACAATGAAGTACCGGATGAAGTCGAGCAGGCGGCGCTTCGCAAACAGACCTTGGGTGAGGACCTGAAGTTGCGGCATGGATGCCGGTGCCAGCTCTTCTCCTTCGATAGTGCGCCAGGGCATGAACCGCTCGGTGTCGGCGGTGAGAGAGCCGACCCGTGCCTCCAGGCCGTCCGAGATCACCAGCAATGCGTTGTAATTGAAGAGCGCGGGGACCTGGTGTTTGTACGTCTGAAGCTGGTTGAACGCCGACCAGATAGTGGCGTCCTCGTCGGCTGGGTTTTTCAGTTCGAGGACTGCGAGCGGCAGGCCGTTAACGAACAGGATCACATCGGGCCGGCGAGTGTGTTGGCCTTCGGCCACGGTGAACTGATTGACAGCAACCCAGTCGTTGTTGTCCGGGTTCTCGTAGTCGATAACCTTGATCTGAGCGCCAGCAATGGAACCATCCGGGCGCGTGTACTCCACCGTGATGCCATTCACGAGTAGCAGGTGCGTGCGGTGGTTGCGCGCGATGAGCGAAGGGCCGTCTGCTCGCAAGAGCTTGCGCTGAGCTTCTTCGATGGCGGCGTGAGGAAGGCTAGGGTTTAGCCGCTCCAATGCTTGGCTCAGCCTGCGCTCCAGAATAACGTCGCGGTAGTTGGGGTCACGGCGCTCAACGGCGGGCTCGCCCACCGCGATCTCCGGGCCGTGCAAAATCGTGTAGCCCAATTCACTGAGCCAGTCGAGGGCCGCGTCTTCGACAATGGACTCCGTGAAGCGATGGTTGTCCATGCCTTTCGCAGGCAGATCAGTATTCTTCATACACGGGCCTCGACGAGTTTCTCGGCATCGGGAATACGTAGATCGCCGGAGATAAGCTTGGGAAGAAGGGAGTCACGCAGCAACGTAATCGTATAAGATTCTGCATTCCTGGCAGAAATAAGCTGTTCAATCGGTCCAACTAGTCTGGAGAATACCCGCAGAATCTTCTCCGGCGGGACGACGAGTGGAACGGCTGAAAGAATACCCGTATTGAGGTTGGGCATGGTCGCACCGATCGCATGTTGAGCAATCCAGGCTCGTGATTCTGGACGATCAAGCGCAAGGGACATGAACATGGAAGACGGCCACCGAGGCCCCATGCGAACTAACAAGCAACCTGTCCCGCACAACCATCCAGTCTCTCTCGTGCTGATTTGCGCGTGGCGCTCAACGTCTCCCCGGCGGCTGTAGATGATGTCGCCAGTTTGCAAACAATGCTTGGAGAGTCGCTCAGCATCGGATTCTTTGATTCGAGCAATACGGGCTGTAGAAACCCTTCGGTTCGAGATATCCTGGGGCATTACTACAGGAACACCGTCTACCGAATAGTCCGAAGCATGCAATTGACTACCAAATGGACCAGTCTGGATGCGTCCACCATGCCGCTCAGTTTCTGCTCCAAGTGTAGTGGCCCGCCAGCCTATCGGTATCTTGCCGAGTTCGAAGTCTTCAAAGGAGTCTGGGAATAGGCTGGAGATTGCCTTGGGCAGGCGGGTGTTGCGGCCTTCGGCTTTGGCGCGGACGGGATCGAAGTCCACGAACCACGACTTGAACAGCGCCCCAGCCATTGCTTCTAGTGTCTCGTTCATCCGCCGGTTCATTTCGACCTTCTCGTCGAATGTCCCAAGGACGTGCGCGACGGCCCGCTGGTCATCGCTGTCGAGAGACGGTGTCGGCAGTCCCGCGAGTTGAAGTACGGAAACGTTCGGAAAGGTCGAACCGGTTGCCTGCGCAAGAAGATCTAGAAGGCCCAATTCAATCACGGCCCTTACAAATGGCTGAAGTTCGCGATCTTCTTTGTGGCGAATCGCTGCTATACCACGGCCAATCGCATACTCGCGATCTGCCCAATTCATCCGACCCGTGGTCGAACCGCGAACACAAAACAGCAAGTCACCTGGCAGCGCGCTCTTCCGGGTATCCGTCGTGAATTGCACCGGCGTCGGGTGATGCGGCCCAAATTCTGTCGGGCCATTGAGCAACGGGAGACCGCGTCCTTCAAAGTTGCAGGTCTCGCTCTTGGGTGACTGACCCATAATGATCTCGGCAATATCCGCAAGGCTACTCGCCATAACCAAGCTCCTTGAGGTCGGCGGCGTGCGTCGTCATGCTAGACAAGTAAGTGTTTTCTCCAGGCGCGTTCATGCCTTCGTATCTCCCTTGCGAACGCGCTTCGGATTTACGGCGCTGAGTTTCTTGACCTTCTCCACGGTCAGGTCGAAATCGCTGCTTGGTTGGGTCGCCTCGATCTGGTGGCGCTGTTCCTCGTATTGGGCAAACTGCGTGTGCGCGTGCTCCTCGGCCAGAGCATGGGATATTCTACCGGCGCTGGTCAGGATGTTGCGTTCGCTCAGCCGCAGAAAATCGTCGAGCTTGGAGATCCAATCGGCCATGTGCATGGGGCGATGGCTACGAGCCTGTAACTCGGCAAAGTCCAGATAGGCGGAGACGATCAGGTTCAGAGCTTCCAGTTCTTCTTTTTGCAGGTAGTTCTTGGCCACTGCGACATCGGCCTTGCGCACCGGCCCGCGTGGCGAATTCTTCCAACTGGTGAGGCCCATGTGGGGCTGGCTGGCATCGGCACGCTGGCGGACAATCTCGGCGGCGGTGTGGCCGTGGGCCGCCCAGTGTATCTTGTTCTGCACGGTTTGAAAAAACTCCTGCGTGGGGGCGGCGGCAGGGTCGTAGTCAATGCTGGTGGCGTAGATGTCGGTGATTTTCTGGTAGAAGAGCCGCTCGCTGGAGCGGATGTCACGGATGCGCGCCAGGAGTTCGTCAAAGTAATCTTGCCCGAGTGCGCGTCCGGTCTTGAGGCGTTCATCGTCCAGCGTGAATCCCTTGACCAGCAGTTCACTCAGGCGGGCCGTGGCCCACTGGCGGAACTGCGTGCCGCGCTGCGACCGGACGCGGTAGCCAACGGCCAGAATCATGTCGAGGTTGTAGTGCTTCAGAGCACGCTGCACCTGGCGCGTGCCTTCCGGTCGAACTTGTAAGTAATCCTTACAAGTTGCCTCTGGCGTCTGCTCTCCTTCCTCGTAAATGCTTCTGATGTGAAGGGTTATGTTCTGCGGCGTGGTCTGGAAGAGTTCGGCCATGTCGGCCTGTGTCAGCCATACGGTCTGGCCGTCCAGCCGGACTTGGAGATTGAGGCCCGCATCCTTATATAGAAGGATTTTGCCCGCCGACCTGACCGACGATGGCTCGGGGGATGCGGGCAAGGTGCGGCGTTTCTTACTCGCCATACCCAAGCTCCTTCAGATTGGCGGCGATAGCGGCGTCCAGCCTTTTGGTCTCCACCATCTGGCCCCGCAGCGTTGCCGCCAGCCGCTTCATTTTCTCTTCGAATGGCTCGCCATCGTCCTCGATCTCCTCGGCTCCCACGTAACGTCCCGGCGTTAGCACATGACCATGCTTGCGGATTTCCTCTAACTCCGCAGACTTGCAGAAGCCGGGTACGTCGGCGTACTTGCCCGATCCCTTGTCCCCGCGCCACGCATGGTAGGTTCCCGCGATCTTCGCTACATCCTCGTCCGTGAGTTCGCGGTGTACACGGTCGATCAGTGTCCCCATCTTCCGTGCATCAATGAAAAGTGTTTCGCCTCGGCGCTCGCGGTAACCGTTTCTTTTCTTGTTGCGCGTGAGAAACCAGAGGCAGACTGGAATCTGCGTCGAGTAGAAAAGTTGCCCCGGCAGAGCAACCATGCAATCCACTAGATCGGCCTCGATGATGTTCTTGCGGATTTCACCCTCGTTCGACTGATTGGACGACATGGAGCCATTGGCTAGGACGAATCCGGCGAGTCCCATTGGCGCGAGGTGGTGGATGAAATGCTGCACCCAAGCGAAATTCGCGTTGCCCGCTGGTGGCATCCCATAGACCCATCGCTTGTCATCCTTGAGCAGTTCGCCACGCCAGTCGCTATCGTTGAAGGGAGGGTTCGCCATCACCCAGTCCGCCTTGAGATCAGGGTGCCGATCATTATGAAACGTGTCGCCGTGGGCAATCTGGGCGTCGATGCCGCGAATGGCGAGGTTCATTTTTGCCAGTCGCCATGTAGTGTAGTTCGACTCCTGACCGTAGATCGAGATGTCGCCGAGTTTGCCGCTGTGCGCCTCGATGAACTTCTCGCTGCTGACGAACATCCCGCCCGAACCACAGCACGGGTCATAGACGCGGCCCTTGTACGGAGCCAACATCTCAACCAGAATGCGGACGACGTGCGATGGCGTATAAAACTGTCCGCCTTTTTTGCCCTCGGCGCTGGCGAACTGCGCGAGAAAATACTCGTACACGCGACCCAGAACGTCCTTGGCGCGGTCGGCGGGACTGCCGAGTCCGACGTTACTGACAAGGTTGATGAGTTGGCCGAGCCGCTGCTTGTCGAGACCGAGACGCCCGTAGTCCTTAGGCAGAACTCCCTTCAGAGATGCGTTGTCGCGCTCGATGGCCGACATCGCATCGTCCACAATCTTGCCTATCGTGGGTTGAGGCGCGTTGTCCTTAAGGTGCGACCAACGGGCCTCCTTCGGAACCCAAAAGATGCTGGCAGCCCTGTACTCGTCGGAGTCTTCGGGATCGGCACCCTGCGCCTTCTGGGTTTCGAGTTCGGTGTGCTTCGCCTCGAAGGCATCGGAGATGTACTTGAGAAAAATCAAGCCGAGGACGACGTGCTTGTATTCCGCCGCGTCCATGTTATTGCGCAGCGCGTCGGCCATTGCCCACAGCTTGGCTTCTACGCCCTGACCGTTACCATTTGCCACTCAGGTCCCTTTCTTGGTCGACTAGCGATTGTTGAAATCATCTGACTCGTCTCCGGGCAAAAGATCGGGTTGCCAAGCACACCATTGTAGATCGAGAGTGCTTGCCTGCGGAGTTCATTCAACCGTACTGAGTCGCATAGCGATCGCTATCGACATAAATTGTTGGCTCGGTCATAACCCCATCCCCATTCCGTGGGCGACAGCGACGGAATGAGCTTGATTGATTTCTAGGGCGGAGGTTTTTGAGACTTCGGCTCCGAGTTGGGGGGCGAGTTTTGTCATGTCGTCGGTGAAGAGCACGGCCTGGTGGCTGGCGCGGGAGATGGAGACGTAGCCGAAGCGGGAGTTGAGCAGGTCCGGGTGGACGCTGGTATCGGAGTGGACGAGGACGCGCTCGGCGGTGAGTCCCTGGGCACTGTAACTGGTGACGGCATAGCCGTGGTCGAAATGACGATGCTCGCTGGGGTTGAACTCGATCTGGCGATTGTTGTCGAGGCGGGCGGAGAGGCGTCCATCGGGATGGACGGTCTCGATGGCGGCCAGTTCGCGATTGGCGACGCCGAGCGATTTATCGGGCGCGGTGAACTGGATGCGGTCGCCTACGGAGAACTCGCGGTCGCTTTCACGGTAAACGCTGACGCCGGTTAGGCGGCGGGGATCGTAGGTGAAGAGTTCTCCATTGGCTTTCTCGACCGTGAGCTGGTTTGCGGCTGGGTTGATTGCAACGACCGATGCGTAATTGCCAGCTTCGATTCCGATTGTCTTGCTGCCGCGCGTGTAGCGGACAACATCGTCGATCTCGTAGTGGCTGGCCCAGGAGCGTTCGGCTCCGGTCATGTCTTGACGCGGAACCAAGACGCGAAACGCATGGTCTTCCAGGGCAAGAGCGCGGATGGCCTTCAACTCCTGGCGGACGGCAGCGTTCAGGTCACGGCGGGAAGCGTTGTCCGGTGAGACGATGAGCGTGTTGTCGGGCGATTCGACGTAGCTCTTGGCGATGGCGCGGACGCGCTCTTCGCGGTCGGGAATTTCCTTAATACGGCCCTGCTGCCCGAGCGCGTCGAGCGCGGTGGAGACTTGTCCCGTCGCCAGCATTTCGACGGCGGATTTCAGCGCCGGGTCTTTCTGGCGCACGATCTCGTCGAGCTTGGCCGTGCGCATTCCGGCCTCTTGCAGTTGCTCGAACGGGAGTCCCGCTTCGACGCCCTGGTGCTGGCGCGTGTCGCCGATCAGAAGCACGCGGTCATTGGTGCCGAGACGCGCAAGGAACTCGCGCATTTGGTTCGTGCTGGCAAGGCTGGATTCGTCAATCATGAAAAATCGTTTCCGCTCGGAATTGTAATCAGCGTTTTGCCCACGCGCGAGAAAACCCTGCAATGTTCCGGCGTGGACACCGGCCTGCTCCAGTTGTTTCGCGGCGCGAGAGGTCGGGGCGAAGCCCTCTACCTGATAGCCCTGCGATTCAGCGGCGCTGCGGATGACGGTGAGCGTGGTGGTCTTGCCCGCGCCGGCAAAACCTTGGATTCCTTGGATGCGGTCGGGCGCGCTGAGCACATCTTCGACCACGCTCTTTTGCGCGTGGTTGAGATGCTGGTGCCGGTCGGCAACGGCAATGGCCTGCGGGCGCGAAAGAACTGGCTCGACCTGATTTTTCCCCTCGCGCATCCGATGAAGAATTTCCTGTTCGGCGGCGATGGTTTTGGCGGTGGTGAACTGACGGCCCGGAACGCCCTGCTGCCGCTCGACAATTTGGAATTCCCCGGACGCCAATCGGGCGTCAAGATGGGCGCAAACCTGGGCATGGGTGATGTCGCCCATGCCGCGCCGGAGTCCGTCGCGGATCAGGACGCGTTCATCGACGACCGCCTCGCGCTCGAAGTTCTTGTCGCGGGAAAAAGTGAGCGATTCGCGGACACGGTCCACCGAGTTTACGGGCTTCTCTTGATGTTGTGAGCGTTCCTGGGCGGCGCGGACAACGGCTTCGGCCTGGTATCCGAAGTCGGCGGCTAGTTTGCGGTGCGCGGCCATTACCTCTCCGGGAGAATGAATTTCTTTTCGGTCGCGGGTCGAGTGGGCGGCGATCTCGGCGGCTTCTTTGCCGGAGTGTCCGGTGCGTTCGAGGTGCTCGCGTATCTGTTGGCTGCGGGGACTGGATGCGTCGAGATACTCCTGCGTGTAGCCCTTGATCTCTGGCGCACCGCTCCGTCCGGTCGTGATTTCGTAGCCGAGCTGGCGGAGTTTGTAAGTCAGCTCCGATTGGTAGACGGCAGTGGCAAATTGCTGCGTTTGAAATAGCCCTCGTTCCTGCAGAGCGCGCGTTTGTCCATCTGCGCGTTCGGTCACGTTGAAGATAACGGTGTGGGTATGAAGCTGCGGCGCGACATAGCCATCGACCGGGCGGGCGGTGTCGTGCTCGAACTTGGCGGCGACAAACTTGCCCGTGGTCTCGGGCGGATGATTGCCACCGATTCGGGCCTGTGTGTAGCGTTCAAGCTGGTCAAGGGCGACGCGGACGCTTTCGCGGTGCGCTTCGCGAACACGTTCATCGCCGCCGACAAGCGCGGTAAGCGAGACAGATTTGGGCGCGGAAAAGGTCGCGTCCCAACCGGCCCGGTGTTCCATCGTCTTGACGGTCTTGCCGTCGGCGTCCTTATATTCGTAGGACGCACGCTGGCGGACAAGCTGTTCGCCGGTCGCCGGATGCTGGCCTTGGCTCAGTTTTGTGAAGTCCTTGGCGGAAACGGCCCCGGCGAGTCCGAACTGCGCAGCCAAACGGCCTTGCCACTCGCCCGCAATCACGCCGCGCTGCGACCAGTAGTTTTGCTCCTTGGCGGTGAACTCCTTCTGGTGATACGTCTGCGCCTGGCCTGCGGAAAGCGGTTTAGAAATGGTCAGCATGGCTCAAAGCCTTGGCCCAAAGTTTAGGGCGGCTTGGCGTTCTTCTTGTGCCTCACCGGCGGGCTTTGTCATCGCACTTTGGCTGTTCTGTTCATCGTTAACGGGCTTCGATTCCACGCGGGGCGCGGATTCTGAACGCTCTTCCCTATTTACAGTCTCCGGTTGTTCTTTTGGCTCTTTTTGCGGTTCTCGCACAATGAAGTCGTCCTCCAGGCGCTCGATAAATTTCGGCCTCATCGCGGGGACCTCCAGGAGTGGAAAGGAAAACCGCGTCACATAGTTGCCGTGCTTTAGATACGCGTTAAGATTTTCCAGTCCGCTGATTTCGGAGTCCAGCACCAGCGGCTCGGTCTGGCGGTCGAGCGAAAAGTTCCTGCCGTCACGGGAGCCGTCGAAGTGCGTTTCCTTCATGCGCTCGATCTCGACCTTGCCGATGGCGCGGCTGACCCACTCGGCGGCATTCGGTTCGGTCGTCTTCAGAAAAATCTTCGTGGCCGGTTGCGAAAGCATGACCTCGGCAAGGTGGCCGTAGATGACTTCCAACTGCGCCTTCCCCTGGAAACCGAGAACGATTGGGTTGCGCGACTTGCGGTTCTCGGTGATGGCGGTATGCAGTTGCGGCAGTTTTTGCAGACTGGCGAGTTCGTCGAGCACGAACCACACCGGATGTTGCTTGGGCGTCGGCGCACTGAGCAGACGGAGAACCAGCATGTCGATCCAGAGGCTATGCAGCGGGCGCAACGCCTCGCGTTCGGCGGGCTGCGAGGTAATAAAAATCCATCCCTGGCGATCCTTCGACCACTCGCGAGCCGTCCATTCTGTCTTTGCATCTTCTTTCTTTGGGAGTAGACGGAAACTGTCGGCAACGAGACTCAACGAGCCGAGCACGCCGGAGCGTTGGTGCGGAGCGGATGGGTCGATCAGGGAGGCCAGTTCGGTGTTTTTCACGCGGTGGTCGATCTCCTCCGGGTGCGACATCCATTGCACCAACTGCTGCGGCGAGGGTAGTTCGAGAAGCAGATGGGCGAATATTTTCTGCGGGCTTTCGATGAAAAACTCGCCCTTCTTGTCATTGGTCGGCTGGAAGAGCGACGCGGCAATCGTCCGGGCCTCGGCGCGCCGGACGAGTTCCTCCGACGGCCCCCAATACGGGCACCGGCGGTCGAGCGGGTTGAGCACAATGTCGCCGCGGTGCTCGTCATAGAACCGCTCGATAAATTCGCAGGCCGGGTCGTAGAGAATCGCCGAATGGCCGCGCGACTGGATCTGGCGCAGCATTTGCATGATGATGGTGGTCTTGCCGCTACCTGTGTCGCCGATGATCTCAAAGTGCTGGTCCTCGGCGCGCAGCGGGACCTTCAACATTTCGCGGCAATGGTTCACCTTGAGGCCGATGCCCGTGCCTTGCACGGCCTTGTTGAATTGCTTCGGTGTCACGAACACTGGCCCCTTCAAGCGCCGTCCATACTTCATTTCCTTGCGACGGCGGATGTCCTTACCGATGGAGAACGGGAGCTGCGCCAGCAGCGCGAGCACTCCGAAGATGAGCGGCAACTGGAAGAGGCCGACAATCGTTGCTCCGCCATAAACCTGCTGCCTGAAATAGCCCACAACGGAGCTGTTTTGGTAGACGGTCGGCACGCTGCGGTAGAGATAAACCATGCCGCGCTGGCGGGCGGAATCGGACAATACCAGCGGGATGGGCTTGGCATTCACTTGCGGTGTCGATCCAGCCGCAACATCCACATCGCGGGCGTACAAGGTGTGGCCTTTCCTGTCAGCCATGAGCAGCAATTGGTATTTGCCGGACTGGCGAAAACTCGCCACGATGGTGGACTTGATGTAGATCGGGAGAGAGAACTGTTGAAGCGAAGTAAGCCCGAACACGAAGTGAAGGTAGACGAACAATCCCGTCAGAACCACCGAAAGAAAGACCCCGCCAAGGGTGTAAATCGGCTGGTGCGGCGGCCAGATGATGGTCTCTTTTCTTCCCCAGTTGGTTTCAGGCATGGCGCTTTTCCTCCTCGGCGTTTTCGACGGCGTACTGCGCGACGACCTCACGGGCGGCGCGGTGCTTGTTGATTTTCACGTTGCGCATCAGCTCCTGGTATTGCTCGGCGCTCATCCGTTCGCCGCGCGCGACCGTCGAAAGGGCATTGGTCAAGAACAGTTGTAAGGCGACGATTTCAGTCATGAGCGGGTCGGCCCCGAGCGCGCCGGATGAAGAACGGGCCGCCTTCAAAACGGCCTCGCGGGCCCATTCGCCTGGCGCTCGTCCGTCGGCTTGTGACGCGGCCTCAACTGCGGCCAGTTCGGCCCTCGTCAACTTGGTATTGAGTGACTGGTCGCGGCTTTCCCGACCGCGTACCGCGCCCTTTTTCTTGGGTGTCTCGGAATGATTTAACGGCATCGAAGGCCCTCATTTCTCCGTTGGAGGCAGGAAACTAATAGGTTCCCGTCTTCCGGCAAGTTCTTTGTTTTCATATGGAACCCATTAGTTTCCAAAGAACCTAATCGGTTCCCTTCCAGGGATGGAGTGTCCAAATTCTTCCGGTGCGAAGCACCGTTCTTGCTCCGGCGCGAAATTGAAGCGCGGATCATGCCTTCGCTGCCCGCACAGAACCCGTGGAGTCCACCCCGGCTGTAAGTTTCTTTGCTGGCTGCTCCGGTGTGTCTTTCGTGTTCTTGTTCGGGCCTTTACGAACGCGCAGCGTCGAAGCTACCTGCTTGGCCTGCGGCGTCTTCAAAAAGTCCTGAAAGTCGCGGTCTTTCGAGAAGACATAGTTGAGGGCTTTGTCCACAACGTCGTCGGCGGGTGCGTGAACGAAGGCGGCGTACTGATCGACCTGCTCGGCGGTGGATTCATCGAGCCGAACCAAGGCATTGATGTAGTGGCTTAGATTGATTTCGAGTAGCGGCATATGGTTCTCCTTATAGGTGTTGAATCAAGCAACTTTATTCCGGGCAATCATTCGCTGCGCCGTCAGCGCAATCTCCCGCGCACGAGCAGAGCAAAGTGCGGTAGGAATCTCGAAGCGGCGGCGGACTTGGAGCATCGTGATAACGTCCTCCATCGGAACGCCTTCGATGAGCCAAAGTCTGGCCGATGCAACGTCCACGGTTCGCTGTGCGTAGTAGAGCGGGTTCGGTTTATCGGCGCGGCGTAGAGCTAGCTTGCGGGTCAGCTTCGCGGCGTCCTTTCCATTGGCAAGTTCATGCAGAACCCACGCCCAATCGTGTTCGGAATTCGTGTGATTAGCGGGATGCTTTTGCGGTGTAATTGACCGGGACGAAAGGATGGCATCCGCCGCTAGAATATCCAGCCGGAAGTCGTCGGAATTCCAAGTGGAATCACCGGGGTATTCGACGGTGATGCGATACGGCGGATCGTACTTGCAATTCAGGAATCCGGGCAACCGGAGGACCCGGTTGCAGTCCGTGCAGGCGGGATCGCCGCCGAAGGCAATCGCTAGCAATTTCAGGGCGCTTTCCTGCTGCTCAGAGTTGAAACCATCCACGCGCCAGAGAACCTGATATTTGCTGTGCGATGTCGAGAGGACTGCATTCGGTGGGGGAACCGCATCGGAGGCCCGGAGCGAAGCGAGATGGGCCTCGCCGTCGGTATCCAAATCAAGGTACAGATGCCGTACCGCGGCGATGGACTCCTTGGTGCGTTTGCGGCTGCCAGAGCGCAGCGGATTGGCGGCCACATAGATGTTCGCGCCGATGGAGTTCTCGTGCGCGAGCCAGCCGAGGTAACGAGGCGCAAGCGCACGTTCCAGGGGAACGATCCGCTGAAGAATCCCGGCAGGATTCTCGCGTCGAAGTAGCAGTGCGATGGACTCGCCTGGAGCGAAGCAACGGGTGAGGAAGTTGGCGGCAATATTCGCCGCATTCTGTGTCCTATGCTGTGGCATGTTTCACCTCGAATACGGGTTCGATCAGGAAGCGTTTCGCGTCGCGGTCGTAGCCGCGAAGGGCCAGCACTTCGCGGACTATGCGGCGGCCCGGTTGGCGCTCGACATGCACGACAAAATCGACCGCTTCTCCGATCTCGGCCTCGGTGTCGGAGAAGGTGGTCTGCGCGTGGTTGCGCATGACCAGATTGGCGAAGCGATGCAGGGCCTTCTCCGCCGAATTAGCGTGGATGGTTGCGAGCGACCCGGCATGGCCGGTGTTGAAGGAATCGAGCAACGTCCGCGCCTCGATTCCGCGTACTTCGCCCAGAATGATTCGGTCCGGTCTCCAGCGGAGAGCGGACTTCAGAAGGTCGTCGAAAGTGATGTTGGCTTTGAACGTATCCGTCTGGCATTCGACGGCGAGTATGTTCGGCTTCTGGATTTGGAGTTCCGAAGTATCTTCGATAACGACGAGGCGTTCCTGTTCTGGAATGAAGTCAGCCAATATCCGCAAAAGCGTCGTCTTGCCGGTGCCGGTTCCGCCGCTGATAAGCAGCGTCTTTCCGCTGCGGATCTGTTGGGCCAGGAAGTCTGCAAGCGGGCGCGTCAGCGTGCCGCGAGCAATGAGGTCATCGACTGTGTAGTGGCGGCTGGTGAACTTTCGAATAATGAGTGCTGGCGTAAGACGAACAACCGGCGGAATCACCGCCGCCAAGCGGCTTCCATCCGGGAGTTGCGCGTGGAGGATAGGGTTATCTTCGTCGAGCCGTTTGCCGAGTTGGTTGGCAATGACTTCGAGGCCGGTTCGGAGTTTGCCAGAGGCGAAGAAAATAGTCTTTTCGCGGTGAATGATTCCGTCGCGTTCGTACCACCATGAAGCGTCGGGATTGCCCATGATTTCGCTGATGCTTTCGTCGAGCAACAGCGGCTCTATCGGGCGAAGGAAAGGAAGGATCAATTCAAAACTCATAGCGTGGATCTCCGAATCGGCATAGGGGGGAGAGTCGCCTCTCCTCCCCTGCCACACCACCGGACATGCGGGTCCGCATCCGGCGGTTCAGTTCGGTTGAGCGAGAGTACGTCCCGCAACCGAGGAAGACCGAGCGCATCG